>Ga0209300_1000307_pt1 | contig 27749 bp, 26 predicted proteins | sample Shrwel_input2_RT_FD_187535 | JGI IMG/M metagenome (GOLD analysis project Ga0209300, IMG submission 187535) | Subsurface microbial communities from deep shales in Ohio, USA - Utica-3 well 1 S input2 RT (SPAdes) (version 2) ... | reverse complement strand
TTGAAGAAATCATGGGCGTGCGCCATAAAACGCTGCAGATTGAAGGCGTGCAGTTCCATCCCGAATCGATCATGACCGAACAGGGCCACGAGCTGCTGCGCAACTTCCTGAAAACCTGAGAGGCCGACACATGGACATGAAACAAGCACTGAATCGCATCGCTTCCAACCTGGACCTCTCCCGGGAGGAAATGAAGGATGTGATGCGCATCGTGATGAACGGCGAAGCCACCGATGCCCAGATCGGCGCCTTTCTGATGGGCCTGCGCCTGAAAAGCGAGACCATTGACGAAATCACCGGGGCCACGGAAGTCATGCGGGAACTGGTGACCGGGGTCACCGTGAACGCTGAGCCGTTGGTGGACATTGTCGGCACCGGCGGCGATGGCGCCAACCTGTTCAACGTGTCTTCTGCTTCCGCCTTTGTGGTCGCTGCCGCCGGCGGCTACGTGGCCAAGCACGGCAACCGTGGCGTGTCGTCCAACAGCGGCAGTGCCGATTTGATTGAAAAGGCCGGCATCAACCTGAACATGAAGCCCGAGGAAGTCGCCCGCTGTGTCGAAGAGATTGGTGTTGGCTTCATGTTCGCGCCTTCTCACCACGGCGCCATGAAGCACGCCATCGGCCCGCGCAAAGAGCTGGGTTGTCGTACCATTTTCAATATCCTGGGCCCCATGACCAATCCGGCCGGCGTTACCCGCCAGCTGATCGGCGTGTTCAGCCGCGAGCTGTGCCGGCCGATGGCCGAAGTGCTGCATCGCCTGGGTGCGGAACACATCATGGTGGTGCACTCCAAAGACGGCCTGGATGAAATCAGCCTGGCCGCGGCAACCCATGTAGCGGAACTGAAAGACGGCGAAATCACCGAGTTTGACATCACCCCGGAAGATCTGGGCCTGAAGAGCCAGACATTGGTGGGGCTGAGTGTGGAAACCTCGGAGGAATCGCTGAAACTGATCAAAGCGGCTTTCGGCCGGACCCATGATGAAACAACCGAGAAGGCCCGCGACATGATTGCCCTGAACGCCGGCGCCGCGATTTATGTGGCCGGTTTGGCGGATACCGCAAAAGAAGGCGTGGACATGGCGCTGGATGCCATGGGTTCCGGGCTGGCTGCGGGCAAGATGTCTGAGTTGGCTGACTTTTCTCAGTGTTTCTGATCTCGGCCTGCTAGTATTGCAGCCGGGCGAGCCGGTGGGGTGTGCCTGCCAAAACACGCCCGTGAATACATCCCTGTAGGGCTTGACTGCAGCCATCCCTGGCTGCAGACAGTTTTGTCAGGCACACCCCACCGGCTCTCGCATACCTTTTACGGGCCTGATATGACTGAACGACATTTGGAAAAAACGCCTACCATTCTACGGAAGATCGTGGAACGAAAGTGGGAAGAAATAGACGAGCGGAAGCCCAGAGTGTCTGCCGCAGACCTGAAAGCCATGGCGGGCGACCAGCCCCCAGCGCGCGGGTTTGCCAACGCTCTGCGCACGCGCGTTGAGCAGCAGACTCCGGCGGTCATCGCGGAAATCAAGAAAGCCTCACCCAGCAAGGGCATTCTTCGGGACCCGTTCGAGCCGGCGCAGATTGCCGAGAGCTACGAGCAGGGCGGCGCCGCTTGCCTGTCGGTGCTCACAGATAAGGATTTCTTTCAGGGTCATGAAGATTATCTGAAAGCCGCCCGTGCCGCCTGCAGCCTGCCGGTGATCCGCAAGGATTTCATGGTGGCGCCGTACCAGGTGTACGAAAGCCGGGCCATTGGCGCGGATTGCATTCTGCTGATTGCTGCCTGCCTGACCCGCGACCAGATGCAGGAACTGGAGGGCATCGCCCATGAAATCGGGCTGGATGTGCTGGTGGAGGTTCACAATAGTGAAGAGATGGACGACGCTCTCACTCTGAGCACGCCACTGGTGGGCATCAACAACCGCGACCTGCACACGTTCGAGGTATCTCTGAACACCACGTTCGAGCTGCACGAGCGTATCAGCCAGGACCGACTGACCATTACCGAAAGCGGCATCATGACCCGTGCCGATGTCGAGGCCATGACCAGCCGGGGCATTCATGGCTTTCTGGTGGGTGAGTCGTTCATGCGGGCGCCGGAACCCGGCGAGAAACTGCGGGAGCTGTTCTTCCCCGCCGGTTAACGGCCGGCCCTAGCCGGCCGGTTCCGCCAGTGCTTCCTGCATTACTTGCTGCAGATGCTCAGGCAGCTCGCCGGCCAGAGCCAGTGCCGCCTTGTGCCCACGAGGCGTCATTTTGCCCCAGGTGCGACGGACAATGTTGATCCACTTTTCCCGGTCGTAGTCCGGATTGTCGTCGAAGAACTGGCTGAAATAACGTTCCAGAAACACCATGCAGGCCACATCTTCGACCAGTTGGGTGTCTTCGTCGTGGCGCAGGTTACGTTTGGTGAGAATGGTTTCCACCCGCTCACAGTCGTCAGCAGGGTAGCCGCACTCGGCCATGATCTCGGCCGCCCGGCGCCCGTGCATGCGACCACAGGCCTGGCGCCACTGGTAATAGTTCTTGCGCCCCTCCCCGTAATCACTGCGCGGCATGGTCCAGCGCTCAATGTGCTGGGCACGGCAGGCGATCTGCATCAGCTCGCCGGGCTCGGGCTCCAGTTCGAACAGCCAGCGCGTCATGTGCTGGCTGTAGGCGTACTCCTTGGGCAGCGACTGATGGCCCACCTGCTCCTCGTTTGGATCCTTCAGGTTGGCCTGGTCGATAGCGCTGATCGCATTACTCAGTCGTTCACTGTCACTCATGGTTCTGATCCCTGGTTTTAAACCGAAGCGGAAGGCCGGGCCTTGATGCGGTCGTACCAGGCCTGTAGATGCTCATGCTCCGGCTCGATGCGGATTTTTACCACCCGGGCAAAGGCCACCGTGGTAAAGGCGTTAATATCAACAGCAGTAAAGCGGTCACAACAGATGTAATCCTTGTCCGCCAGATGTTCGTTGAGAAAGGCCATAAACTGCTTAACATTCTGGCCGCACTCGTCGCCCCATTCCTTGATCGGGTTCATGCGATCCTTGAAATACCCCGTGCTGTGCTGGAAGCACATTCCCGTGGGCTGGAAGAAATAGAATTCCACCCACCGGAGCCATTGCTCCACCAGGGCTTTTTCCAACGGCGTGTCGCCCAACAGGTGGTGGGTGTCCGGGTAGGCTTCTTCGAAATACCGGCATATGGCCAGGGTTTCGGAGATGCAGGTGCCATCGTCCAGCTCCAGCACCGGCACTTTTTTCATCGGATTGCGGGCAGTGAATTCCGGGGTCAGGTTCTCACCCTTTACGATGTCTATCTGTTCGAATTCGGCTTTCTCCAGAAGACCTTTTTCAGCCATGAACATGCGTACGCGGCGGGGGTTGGGGGCCGTACTGGTTTCGTAGATTTTCATCTTGTTATTGGCTCCAAAAATCACAGTTTCGGTTACCGAGACTGCCCCCAAAATCCGATTGGGTCAAGATACCCGGATACCCGTCAGCCGGACCTCTCGCCGTGGAACGGCAGAAAGGTTAACCTTGGCTTATCCGTGTTTCTGGAGGCCATCGATGACCATCAAGCTTTACCAGTTCTGCATTTCTCACTATTCGGAGAAAGTCCGCTGGGCTCTGGACTATAAGGGGCTCAACTATCAGCCGGTAAATCTGTTGCCGGGCCAGCACCGGAAGACCGTCATCGCGTTAACCGGTGGAGACTCTTCTGTACCGGTGCTGGACCATGATGGCGGGATTGTTCAGGGCTCGTCACAGATCCTCGATTATCTGGACCGGAAATTTCCGGAGAATCCGCTGACACCGACAAATCCCGGGCAAAATGAACAGGCCCTGGCCTGGGAAAAGAAACTGGATGATCAGGCCGGGCCGGCTATTCGTACCTGGGTGTACCACTATTATCTGCAACGCCCAAAAGCCATGATCCCGATGCTGGCAGCGGGCACACCCTTCTACAATCGCATTATCCTGAGCCTGGCTTTCAGCCGGGTGGACGAGATCATGCGTGATTCGATGAAGATCAACCAGAAAACCGCGGATGCAGCTCAGCAAACGCTGGAACAGTTACTCTCAGAACTGGCGGAAACCTATCGGCAGCAACCGTTCCTGGCCGGTGACCAGTTCACCCGGGCCGATCTGACCGCCGGTGCTTTGCTGGCGCCATTGTTCCAGCCGGCGCAATACCCGGTGCCCTGGCCAAAACCTCACAAGGCACCAAAACCGATCCAGGCCTGGCTCCGGGAGTGGCAGAACACCCTGGAGCCGGTCGAGCGAATCTACCGGGAAAACCGCTAGCGGGTGCCGTGGACTACCATGGTTTTGCCTCTGACATGCACCAGTCCCTGATCTTCCAGGGTTTTCAGCACGCGGCCCACCATTTCCCGGGAACACCCGACAATGCGGCCAATCTCCTGCCGGGTAATCTTGATCTGCATGCCGTCGGGATGGGTCATGGCATCCGGCTCCTTACTCAGGTCAAGCAGGGTGCGCGCCACCCGGCCGGTCACATCCAGGAACGCCAGGTCGCCCACCTTGCGGGTGGTCTGACGCAGGCGTGACGCCATCTGCTCGCCAATAAAGTAGAGCACACGCGGGTCTTCCTTCGCGATCTCCCGAAACTTGGTGTAGCTGATCTCGGCTATCTCACATTCCGTCTTGGCCCGAACCCAGGCGCTGCGGGAATCCATGTTGTCAAAAAGGCCCATCTCGCCGAAAAAGGCCCCGGCGTTCAGATAGGCCATAATCATTTCGCGACCTTCATCGTCTTCGATAATGACCGTGACCGACCCCTTGACGATAAAGAACAGGGAATCGCTCTTGTCGCCTGCGTAAATAATGGTGCTTTTGGCGGGATAATGCCGGCGATGACATTGGGTAAGAAAGTAATCAAGATGTTGGTTTTTCTGCTCAACAGGCTTAACAATAGTAGCCATGGTACGGGACGAGCCTCCTGGGGGTCTGCTGGTTTCTGGTTGTTTTTGTTTTTAATCCCTACAGATGATGCGGGTTAAGGATATTAGCCCTTCTTATAACAAGAAGGTTACATTTCAGCAACTCGCACCAATCCTAGTGTCGCCTGCTACGACAGGGCCGGGCAGCCTGCGGAGCAGCTGTCGGTGACATCAGACTATGCTAGCATCCGTGCCTGTCTGCTACCCTATTTATCCAGGAGAAAAACGCATGAAAGCAACCATCGACTGGACCGGCAATGCCGGTTTCCGGGCCAACAGTGGCACCGGCCACAGTATCCAGATGGACGGCCCACCCGACCACGGCGGGGAAAATCTGGGCCCGCGCCCGATGGAAATGCTGTTGATGGGGCTGGGTGGTTGCTCGTCGTTTGATGTCATGAACATTCTGAAAAAAGGCCGGCAGGACGTGACAGCGTGTCACACCGAGCTGGATGCCCAGCGGGCCGACGCAGTGCCCTCGGTATTCACCAGAATTCATCTGCATTTTGTCGTTACCGGCCATAACCTGAAGGAAAAACAGGTACAACGGGCGGTAAGCCTGTCAGCGGAAAAATATTGTTCGGCATCGGTCATGCTCGAAAAAGGCGGCGTGGAAATCACCCACAGCCATGAAATTCGGGAAGCGGACTAACGGCCTTTCTCCACGGAAATTACGGACACAGAAAAGTGTTTGCTAATACTATCCAGTGGCAGAGGCGCTGTGCATAATACGCCCCCTTTCTCTACCGGTCTGCGCAAAAGGTGAACAATGACCACAGACAACAAACTGCAGCTGCACGGGTTCAACAACCTGACCAAATCCCTGAGCTTCAACATCTACGACATCTGTTACGCGCAGACCGAAGAACAACGTGAAGACTATATTGATTACATCGACGAGATGTACAACGCTGAGCGCCTGACCCAGATCCTGACGGATGTGGTGAAGATCATCGGTGCCAACATCCTCAACATTGCCCGCCAGGATTACGAGCCCCACGGTGCCTCGGTGACCATGCTTATTGCCGAACACGAGCTGACCGGCGACGAAACCGACAACGAGGAATCCCCGGGACCGCTGCCAGACACCATCGTGGCGCATCTGGACAAGAGCCACGTTACCGTCCACACCTATCCGGAAAGCCACCCCCACGATGGCGTGAGTACCTTCCGTGCCGACATCGACGTATCAACCTGTGGCCTGATTTCACCGCTGAAGGTGCTGAACTACCTGATCCACAGTTTTGATTCGGATGTGGTCACCGTGGATTACCGGGTACGCGGCTTCACCCGCGATGTCGACGGCACAAAGCACTACATTGACCACGACATCAACTCGATCCAGAACTACCTGACAGAAGACACTCAGAACGCCTATCAGATGATCGATGTGAACGTGTACCAGGAAAACCTGTTCCACACCAAGATGATGCTCAAGGAGTTCAACCTGGACGACTACGTGTTCGGGGTGAATGCCGACGAACTGGACCCGGCCGAAGCCCAGTCCATTGAGGACCGGCTGCGCCGGGAAATGCTGGAAATCTTCTATTCCCGCAACGTTCAGTAAGCACTTCTTGCGGTGGCTGACACCAGCCGCCGCCCTTCCTTCAGTTTTTTTGATCTGCCCCGCCAGAATTCTGCGCTTTCATCTCTCGCACCTCCCCGGTCTAATAGAGTTCATCCAGACCGAAAGGAGAGCACCATGAGTTTCCGTTCCCTGAAACAGACCATCCCCGCACTTGCCACCTCTGATGGGGCTGGTGTCAGTATCAAGCGCTCTCTCGGCCAACGTCAGAGTGTGCGCATGGATCCGTTTCTGATGCTGGATGAATTCGGCTCCGACCAGCCACAGGATTACATTGCCGGATTCCCGGCCCACCCGCACCGGGGTTTCGAAACTGTCACCTACATGATCGAAGGTCATATGCTGCACGAAGACCACCTGGGTAATCAGGGCGATCTTCGTAATGGCGGTGTGCAGTGGATGACTGCCGGGCGGGGTATTGTGCATTCGGAAATGCCACAGCAGGAATCCGGCGCCATGCGGGGCTTCCAGTTATGGCTGAATCTGCCGGCGGCAGAGAAAATGAAACCGGCGGGGTATCAGGATATTCAGCCGGAAGATATTCCGGTTTTCAATCCGCCGGGAGCCCGCGTAAAGCTGATTGCCGGCGAACTGGAAACCGAGGCCGGCCACATGACGGGCGCCGTTACCAGTAGCAGCACCCGTCCGATAGTTGCCGACCTGCAGCTGGATGCCAGTGCGGAACTGTCGCTGCCGGTACCCGATTCCTTCAACGCCATGCTTTATCTGTATGACGGCCAAGCGGAACTGCTGACCGCCAACGAGCGCACGCCATTGCAAGCCTCGGCGGCCAGTATTCTGGCCAGCGGCGACAACATTCGTGTCGCGGCCGGCACCGAAGGGGCCCGACTGTTGCTGATTGCCGGGGAACCGATCGGCGAGCCCGTCGTTCAGTACGGACCGTTCGTGATGAATACCCGCGAGGAAATCGAGCAGGCAGTGAAAGATTACCAGAGTGGCCGCCTGACGGCCTGAATGGCCATCAGGTCAGGCTATTGAGTAGCCGTGGCTTCTCGATCAGGTAGCCCTGGGCGTAATCCACTCCCAGCTGTTTGAGGGTATCCAGAACCGCCCGGGATTCTACCCGGGACGCAATCACCTCTCGCTGCATGTAGTGCGCCATGTCCACCATGGACTTCACCATGGCCTGGTCGGTCTGGCTACTGTCCAGCTGGCTGGTAAAGACACTGTCGAGCTTGATCAGATCCACCGGCAGTGAGCGCATGAACTGAAAGGAGCCCGGGCCACTGCCAAAGTTAGCCAGACAGAAACGACACCCCAGCTCCTTCATTTCTGCCATGAAATCTGCCACCGCCTGAATATCCTGAATGGCCGAGGCTTCGGTCAACTCGAACCAGAGCCGCTCAATGGGCGCATCTTTCTGACTGAGTTTTTCATAGATGAACTCCAGCAATGACTGGTCATTGAGCGAGTGACCGGAGAGGTTGATGCACACACCGGCAACCCGACCAGTATCAGAGGCCTTGTCACGCAACCAGTCAAGCATGTGTCCGACCACCCAGCGATCAACCAGCTGCATCCGGTCATAACGTTCGGCCATGTTCACGAAATCCTGTCCGGTGATCATCTGGCCACTGTCATCGTACATGCTGATCAGAATTTCGTACTGGGTCGGCATTTTCGCCCGCGGGTGCAGAGGTATGATCTTCTGGCAGCGCAACAGCATGCGCTCGTCATCCGGGTTGTTAAGCCCGGCTACGCGGGCTGCTATCTGCTCCTGGCGCGCCTGGTCATCCACGTCCGGGGCGTACTGCGAGATTTTGCCAGGGCCAAGTTTGCGGGCAGCGTTCAAGGCGGTGCCGGATGCACGCAACCAGCGTTCGGCGCTGACCAGTGCCGGGAGTTCCGGCACCAGCCCGATATTCGCGGAAAGCTGATAACGCCGCCCCTCGAAAGCAAATTCTTCCGCCTCTATCGCTGACACCAACTGGTGAGCGATAGCCTCGCCTTGCTCGCCGGCCACCAGCATGGCGAACTCGGTATCCCCCAGCCGGGCAACCGGCATGCCGTCAACCGCGTGCTGGCACAACACCTCCGCTACCTGCTTCAACGCCCGGTCGGCCGCCTGATAGCCGGCGGTGTCACTGAGCAAACGAAACCCGCGTAAATCCAGATGTAAAAGGGTCCGGTCATCTTCGTGCCGGACCAGTTGCTGTTCCACCATGCGTTCGAACTCACGGCGATTCAGAAGACGGGTCAGATCATCGTGAGTCGACGCCCAGGAAAGCTGGTCGTACACATTACGCACCATGCGGTCGATGCTTTCATCCACCAGCGGCCGGTCATACTGGCTATCGGGCACAATAATGCCTTTGCGCATTTGCCGGGCCAGTGCTTCCAGCTCCAGCTCCACGACACGCATGCCCTGATGATTCACGAAAACAAACCGGCTGAAGCTCCTGGCTACCCATACCAGGCGTATATACTGGGGCTCATCAGGTCGGGTCTGATCCCGAAGCCAGTCACCGGTCCGCAGCTGCCGGGCACGCTGGGTCCAGCGCTGAATGCTGCGCTGCTCGCGCTCATCCAGTTTCTGTTTTTCCTCATCTTTCGTGGAAACCGCCGGCATCTGCACCATCTCCGGCGGATGCTCCGGTTTACGCACCAGAAACCGTTTCAATTCATCCCGGATCTGGGAAGACGGCATGTGGTTGCTGGAAATGGAAGCCAGGCCGTCCTGAATCAATCGCAGCAGTTCTGGCAGGTTGATACTGCTGTCCGGGTTATCGGCAAACGCCAGTAATGAATCGATCACCGCCAGATAGTCCTGCCAGAGCTGGCTATCTGGCCCCTGGCGGAGCCAGGTCAGCGACAGCAGATCCCGCCAACCGCCGTTCAGAAGGCTGAGCACTGCTTTCGGGACTTTCCGGCCTGCCATTCGTTGGTCCAGCGCCCCGGCAACAGCCTCTTTGGAGTCGGCCACCTTCTGGGCACCCTCCGCGGCAGCCGTTACCCGTTCCACATTGCGGCGATACACCAGATTCTGCCGGTCAATCAGGCTATCCAGCTCCGCGACGGTGTTTTCGAAAACGCCGGTGTCCTGCTCAAACTCTGTGGCAATCCTGTGCACCAGATCGTCTACCCGGCGCTGTATTACCGGGTTCAGCCGGCCACCCTTGAAGCCCAGTTGAGCCAGGCGATTCATCACCGCTCTCACCGGACTGTCCTGATCCTCGAAGAACGCCGGGTCGCGCATGACCACTTTCAGTACCGGCACTTCCAACTGCCGCAGTCTGGCCTGTCCGTATTCACCAAGCCGGGGGCTTTCAATCACGCTTTTGAAGAACCGGTCTACCACATCCAGAGTGTCCTGCTGTTCTTCGTTCAGGCGAAGACCTTCTTTGTCGCGGATTTTCCCGATCACCCGATCCCGCAGCGAAGCAGGGGATTCTACCGGCTCGGGCGCCTTTAACTGGAGCTCCTGCAGTTCCTGCTGCAGCTCCATGGACGATAACGGACGGGCATTGACAGGAAAGGGGTTGGCCGTTGCCTCGTTCTGGGCCAACCTGCTTGCCTGCAGGGTTCCCAGCAGATTTCGAACGGTGGCAAATGCGGTATCCGCCACCTTCGCGTAGCCCTGAAACTGGTTCACCGCAGGCTCCTGAAGCGCCACAGCGCCCTGCTGGGCGGTATTATCGGACTTTGGCCCGGGCGGCTCATTTTTGGCGACCTCCGGCTTTCGGGCTTCTTCCGGTTTACGCGGCCGGACCCCGGTTTGTGCCTGCTCGCTGAGGTATCTCGACAGGTCCAGATCAGGCAACACACCCTGTCGAATCAGAATGTTGTTCAATTCCTGATACAGGGGACCAAGCTCCCGAAGCACTGTGTTTTCAAACGTTTTCAGGCAGATTTTTTCCACCTCCCGGGACATCCGGATCTGTGCCAGTGCATCATGAAAAGCTTCACACACCAGAGCCGGGCCCAAAGGATTATGGTGACCGGTGCGGTTGGCAATACCCAGCTTGTCCAATCGAAGCTTGAGGGGCAGCAGATCACTGCGGAAAAGGGTGTCTGCCCGGGTGACCATCACCCGGATCGCCAGCCAGTCTTCAAAATCATTCTTGTCGACCACTGACAGGCTGGCACCCGGGGCGCCCTCTTGCTCAGGCTTCAGTGGCGATTCCAGACTGCGGGCCATCTGCAACCAGGTCATCCGGTTGCGGCTTTGCATCAGCCCGGAAGCATCCATGTATTCATTGGCCAACTGATCACTGGCGGCTTTCCGGGCAGCCTGCTGCAAGGCTTCGCAGGTGCGGGCACCGTAGGTGGTCATCAAGGGTTCAATGAAGTGGATAATGGCTTTTGCCGACTGGTGCAGAACAAACTGCACCTGATCGCTGGGCGCATGCAGGGTGGATCGTCCCTGATCGTTACTGCTGCCACACAATTGCAGCATGGCATCCAGTGCCTGGGGATTGGGTCGGGTCAGCTGTACACCCATCGCACTTTCAATACGCCGGGCGGGCTTCGCGTACAGTTCGTGAATACGCTTGCCGTCCATACCTCGAAAGCGCACAACCAGTTCTTCGGGCATGCCACCCACAAACGCGCGGTCCAGCTTTCCGGAGGTTTCGCCGGAATAGCGGATGAAAAGGCCCTCGGCACAGAAATCCGCAATCTGGCAGGGCACACTCAGACCTTCGGCTGCCTCAAGCCTGGCAGCGAGTTTGATTGGTTGTCGGGTACTGCTACGGCGTTCTTTCGGGTCCATCTTGTCCTGCTGTGATCACAAAGGTTTGAAAAACACCTTCGAATTGCGCTGAGTGTTGTAGGTGGCCAGTTTGGGCCCCGGTAAATCCTGTACATCTGCTGGCAGGAACCCGCGCTCCCGGAACCAGTGCTCCGTCTGGGTGGTCAGTATAAACAGGTTACGAATACCATGACCGCGGGCCAGTTTTTCAATCATCGCCAGGATCTCGTCACCACGCCCTGCCCGACGGTAATTCGGATCGACTGCGAAGCACGACAGCTCGCCCGCATCTTCTTCCGGGTAAAGATAAAGCGCGGCACAACCGACAATCGTTCCGTCCCGTTCCGCCACCACGAAGCTGTCTGCTTCAGTTTCCAGCATTTCCCGGGACCGGCGCACTAGTATACCCTGCTCTTCCAGCGGCTGGATCAGTTCCAGAATACCGCCAATATCTTCTACCCGGGCCTGGCGGATCTGCTCGTAGTTGTCACCACTGACCAGTGTGCCCGAACCATCCCGGGTGAACAGCTCTTCAAGCAGAGCGCCATCTTCTGCGTAGCTGATGATATGGGCCCGGCGCACGCCTTTTACGCAGGCATCGCAGGCGGCCTTGAGGAGGGAGGCATCATGGCCGGTTACAGTATTGGTATTCAGGCGTTCCGAGGCCTGCTGAGCCGAGAGCTCCCGGATCAGCCCGCCATCTTCTTCCAGCAAGCCTTCGTCATCGATAAAGACAATGAGTTTTTCCGCCTGCAGAGCCGCAGCCACCTGGCTACCCACATCTTCATACGAGAGGTTGAAGGCATCGCCCGTGGGTGAGTAACCCATCGGGGGCAGCAAGACGATATGCCCCAGTTCCAGCAACTGCTCAATGCCCCGGGCATCTACCCGGCGAACCTTGCCGGTATAGCCGAAATCGATACCATCGAGTACGCCCACAGGCTTGGCAGTCACGTAGTTGCCACTGCTGACCAGAATGCGGGCATTGTGCATGGGCGAGTTAACCAGCCCCATGGACAACTGACTCTCAATATACGCCCGCAACCCGCCAATGGCTTCCATCACCAGCGGCAACTGGTTGTCCGAGGTAATACGCAGGTTGCCGGCAAACGAGGATTCCAGGCCGGCATCGTCCAGGCGCGACTGGATCTGGGGGCGGGCACCAAAGGCCACCACCAGCCGGACACCGAGACTGCTGAGCAGAGCGATGTCGTGAATGATATTGATGAAGTTCCGGTGCTCAATAGCATCGCCGGGCATGGTCAGGACCACCGTCCGGCCGCGGTGTGCGTTGATGTAGGGGGATGAGTGGCGGAATCCATGCAGCCAGTCGTTTGATTTCAAGTCTTTCTCCCTTCGAGGCAGAACTGTTTGATCAGCCCACGCAGAATGTCCACTGTCGGTTGCAGTTGCGACAGCTCCAGGTATTCATCGGGCTGGTGTGCCTGGTCGATGGAACCGGGGCCCATCACCAGAGTTTCCATGCCAAGCTTCTGCAACCAGGGTGCTTCGGTGGCGAAAGCCACTGCGTGGGCGGTATGGCCGGTAAGCGTTTCACAGGCTCTGACCAGCGCTGCGTCAGCGGGTGTTTCGAAAGGCGGCACACCGTCGAACAATGGCTCGAACGTCAGGCCCAGTTCCCGACGTTCCGCCAGCGGTTGCAGCCGGTTCAGAATGGCCTGGCGCAGGCTCGCCATATCCATGCCCGGCAATGGGCGAAGGTCAAAGTGGAGTTCACAATCCGCACAGATGCGGTTGGGGTTATCCCCCCCATGAATGCAGCCGAGATTCAAAGTAGGCACCTGCACTTTGAAATTCGGGTTGCGATATTGCTCCTGCCATTGGTTGCGTAAACTCAGCAGTTCACCCATGGCTTCGTGCATGCCTTCCAGGGCATTTCGGCCCAGTGACGGATCAGAGGAATGGCCGGACTGCCCCTCAAACTTCAGGCGTTCCATCATAATGCCCTTATGCATACGCACCGGGCGCAGGCTGGTGGGCTCACCGATGACGGCATACCGGGCTTCCGGCCTGCCGGCTTCCGCCAATGCCCGGGCACCATTCATGGAGCTTTCCTCGTCGGCAGTCGCCAGAATAATCAACGGTTGCTGCAGCGGCTGGCCCACAAATGCCTTGGCCGCCTCAATGGCAAGCGGGAAGAAGCCCTTCATGTCGCAGGTACCCAGCCCGTACCAGCGATTGTCTTTCTCGGTCAGGGTAAACGGGTCGCTCTGCCAGCGCTTGTCATCAAACGGCACTGTGTCGGTATGGCCGGAAAGCACCAGGCCTCCGGGGCCACTGCCCAGAGTTGCGATCAGGTTATATTTACCCGGCATACCCGGCACTTCGAGTATTTCGGTAGTAAAACCCAGCGGCTCCAGCCACTCGGCCAGGGTACGAACCACCGCTTCGTTGCTATGGTCCCAGTCTGCCGAGGCACTGCTGATGGATGGCAGGGATATCAGGCGGGTCAGCATGTCGCGGATGCCGGGTACCCCGGTAATGTTATCGGTGCCTTGAGTCATAAACGCCTCCTGGCATTGCTGTCAGTCTGGCCGACCCCGTCGCCAGACCTCGAAGGTACTGATAGCACGAACCTGAATCGGATAAGCAACCTCGCCGCTGCTTACCAGGCGGGCAAGTTCCAGCTCCTGCTCGTCCACCCGGTCGAGCCGGCCCTCTACCTGATTGCCGTTATTGAGCGTGACCCTTACGCTGTGGCCCAGCCAGTTATCTGCGGCTTCCAGGCTTTCGGGATACCATTTCCGCACGCCCGGCTCCTCAGACGGCGTTACCGGCCCCAATGCCTCGGCCGGTAACGCTGGCTCTGAGGTGTCAATCCGGCTCAGATACACATCCGGCACCCGGGCGCCGTTATACGAAACCTGCCAGCTGTCGGGCTTATCCGTTGATTTGTCGCGAACCGGAATGCCCAGGGTTCCGGAATCCGGCTGCAGGGTAAACGTCAGTTCACCGCCTTCAAGTAACCATTGGCGATACAGCGCCCGCAACTGATCACTGGCCTGAAGTCCCCGCACATACAGCCCATCGGCCAGCGCCTGCACGGCACCATCTGCCCATTGTTGTGGTTGCAGGCCGGTTTCACGGGCGCAATAGGCTGACAGTTTACGCATCAGCCCGGCATCCCGAAGGGTCACCGTAACCGGTTCAGTGCTGCTTTCCAGCGTTGCACCCGGCTCCCGCAGGTTGATCCGGGCGTCCGGCCATCGTAATTCGACGCTGCCGGTTGCACCACTGTTGATTTCTGCCAGAACCGCGCCCGCCGTTTGCTCCAGATACACATCGCCGGTCAGCTCGGTGATACCCATGCGCAGCAGATCACCACTGCCGGGCTGCTGCCTGGCGTCCGGACCACATGCCAGGGCCAGCAAAGGCTGGCTTTCAGCCCCGGAGCCCCGGTCAGCCGCTATCCAGTTGCGAAACATTGACGGCTCAAGTTGCATGCGCACCTGATCGGCCGTCAGGCGCCAGCTGTCAGGCAAACGCTCAGGGCTGACCAGAAATTCAAGCAGAGTAACCGGTGAGCCTGCATAAAACTCCACGAAACCCAGCTCCAGCGGCCGGGTCAGGCGGAAATCTTCCCAGCCGGCCTGTTTCAGGGTCACCCGGCCGTCCAATGCAGAGCCAATATCGCCTTTATACAGAACACCGTATTCCGAGAGGGCCGAACGGGCCTCGGCCATACGATGATCCGCCAGCCACCAGACACCGGCTTTGAAGGCGGCAAAGAGCACAATCCCTGTGACAATCAGAAAGGACAGCAGGCGTTTCATCCGTTCGCTCCCGCTTTGGAGATCAAGTCCGGGAAATCAGTGTGCCGACACCTTCATCGGTAAAGATTTCCAGCAAACAGGCATGGGCAACACGGCCATCTATAATATGAGCCGTTTTTACGCCATTTTCGACCGCATTCAGCGCACAGCGAATCTTTGGCAGCATACCGCCATGAATGGTGCCATCTTCAATCAGTTCATTGACCTGTTTGGCCGTCAGGCCGGTGAGCACCCTGTCGTCTTTGCCCTTCAGACCGGAGACGTTGGTCAGCAGGATCAGCTTTTCCGCCTTCATGGCTTCGGCAACCTTGCCAGCCACCAGGTCAGCATTGATGTTGTAGGAGGCGCCATCCGGGCCAACACCGATCGGTGCGATTACCGGTATCACATTGCTGCGGGTCAGCATGTCGATAAAATCCACATTCACGCTGGCGACTTCACCAACATGACCGATGTCGATGATTTCCGGACGTTCCAGTTCTTCGGAGCGGTCCATCACCTCCAGTTTTCTGGCACGAATCAGGTTCGCATCTTTCCCGGTCAGGCCTACAGCCGTGCCGCCATGGGAGTTGATCAGTGACACGATCTCCTTGTTGACCTGCCCTCCGAGCACCATTTCAACCACGTCCATGGTTTCGGAATCGGTAACACGCATGCCGTTGATAAAGCGGGACTGAATGTTCAACCGTTCCAGCAGCTCGCCGATCTGGGGCCCGCCACCGTGGACCACGATCGGGTTAATGCCGACCAGTTTCATCAACACCACGTCACGGGCGAAGCTGCTCTTTAGCTCTTCGTTCTCCATGGCGTTACCGCCGTATTTGATCACCACGGTCTTGCCGGTAAAGCGTTGTATATAGGGCAGGCCCCGGCTCAGTACCGAAGCCACTTGCATTGCATTTTCACGATCCAGCGCCATGGCGTTGTCAGATTCCTTGCGGTCAGAAAAAGTGTGTCAGAAGTCTGGTGTTACATCGGGGGCAGCTTTACCCAGCTGTTCCCGGAAAACGGCCTTGATGCGTTCCAGAGCCTGGTCGGTTTCAGCTTCAAAGCGCAGCACCAGCATTGGCGTGGTGTTGGAGGCTCGGCACAGGCCCCAGCCATCCGCATAATCCACCCGAATGCCATCAATGGTACTGATGCTGCCATCACCGAAGTCGCCCTGCTCGCCCAGTCTTTCAATAATACCGAACTTGTCGCTCTCGGAGACTTCCACGTTCAGTTCCGGGGTACTGATATCCTCGGGGAAATCGGCAAATACGTCGTCGCTGTGACGATCTTCAATGCCCAGAATCTCCAGCAGGCGGGCGGCGGAATACAGGCCATCATCAAAGCCATACCAGCGCTCGCCAAAGAAGATATGCCCGCTCATTTCGCCGGCCAGCAGCGCCCCGGTTTCCTTCATTTTCGCTTTCATCAGCGAGTGGCCGGTTTTCCACATGATTGGCCGGCCGCCGGCTTCGGAGATCACACCGGCCAGACGACGACTGCATTTCACATCATAAAGCACATCGGCGCCCGGGTTCCGGGACACAACGTCTTTGGCCAACAGCATCAGCAGACGGTCCGGCCAGATGATCTTGCCGGTGTTGGTTACCACACCCAACCGGTCACCATCGCCGTCAAAGGCCAGGCCAATGTCGGCGCCGGTTTCCTGTACTTTGGCAATCAGGTCTTTCAGGTTGGCCGGCTTGCCCGGGTCCGGATGGTGGTTGGGGAAACTGCCATCCACTTCGCAGAACAGGGGGATAGCCTCACAACCCAGCTCTTCGATCAGCATCGGTCCGAGCTCACCGGCAATACCGTTACCGGCGTCCACCACGACTTTCAGTGGCGCTGCCACGGCGATGTCACCAACGATCCGGTCAAGATAGGCGCGGCGCACATCTTCACGGGACTGAGAGCCCTGGCCGGTGTTTAAGTCGCCGGTCCGGGTACGTTGATACAACTTCTGGATGGCGTCGCCGGAAAGGGTTTCACCACCAAGCATAATCTTCAGGCCATTGTAGTTGGCCGGGTTATGGCTGCCGGTCACCATGACACCCGAGCCGTTCTGCAACTGATGGGTGGCAAAATACAGCACCGGCGTGGGCACGGCGCCCACATGAATCACGTTGCAACCGGTGGCCATTACGCCACGGGCCAATGCCTCCGCCAGCTCCGGGCTGGAATGCCGGCCATCGTAACCGATGCACAGAGAGCCCACACCCCGGTCACCGGCTTCCGAACCAATGGCACGGCCAATCAGCTCGACCACATCCGCCGACAGGCTCTCGCCCACAATCCCGCGAATATCATAAGCCCGGAAGATCTCCTGCTCGATGCTGATCGAAGGGGCTCTGGTTTCCGCCACTTCAGGGATATCCTCATCGAACAGAGGGTCACTGGAAGTGGAATGCCCGAAACCAAGCACATCCTCATCGCCATCCAGCATATCGATATCCGGCACCTCACTGTCCTGGAACAAAGGATCTTCATCCCCGGCGGGCTTGGCTTTTTTTGCCGGACCGGGCTTTGGCCTGGCGCTCTCACCGGCTTTGGCCACCCGTTTATCCACCACCTGGGACAGTCGATAAAGAACCTCACCGGTAGAAGCCACCATGTCCCAGCGGAAAGCCGGTAGCTTGACCTTTTCACCACCAAAGACCTTGTGAGCCCACTGAATCAGCGCGGATACATCCTGGCGCAGGCCTCGCTGGGCGCCCGCCAGAAGCAACCAAACCACAATCACCGCGATCAGCATGGGAATCGCCACGAAAATAGCCACGGTAACTATGCTGACGGCCGGTTCGGGCGATGCCGCCGGGCGATATACCAGTGACCAGTCCGGATTGATCAGTCTCCGGGTTTCGGCCGCTCCGGAGCTACTGCCAGCAGAAACAATCGTCCGGGATGTGCCTGAAATCGTCTGGACCAGGGATAACTGACCACCCAGATGGATCTGGTCAGGATTTATAAGGGGGCGGAGCTGATCCGCTTCGTAAACGGCCAGAAGACTGCCAAGAACCGCGCCGGTCTCCGGGTGCTGGAGCTGAGTGGCGAACTGCAGATACCAGCGATTGTCCCTCGGGAAAGCATCCGGGTGCAGTGTCTGGCCCTTTTCGGCCTGCCGCGCCAGCTCCAGGCCGGCAAAGCCCAGCAAACGTTCACTGTCAACGGCACGGGGAATCTGCTGATAAGGGAAAATAAACACTCGGTTGACACCCGGCAAGGCTGCCTCCAGTTCACTCGCCAGGGCCTCCGGCTCGGTTCCCGCCGCCAGAGCATCCGCTACGTAGCGCTGGTTGGCAACGGCCTGGACATCCTGTTGCTGACCTTCAAGGTAGCGATTGAGCTGTTGACTCACGGCATCGGCCTGTCGGGCCTGCGCCCGGTCAAAAGACTCTTTTGCCGAAGGGGTCAACACCAGGAAATACACCAGCACGGTGATCAACGCGCCGGTAAGGACCATTACAAGCGCCTGAGCGAGGGCAACCGAGTCCAGTCGCTTCAGTTTGCCGGCGCTTGCGGTGCCGTTACCTTTCTTTTTCGATGCTTTCTTTGCCTTTTTTTCGTCGACCGACGATTCCTGGTTCTTTTTCTTACCGAATTTCATAGAGCATCCCGCTTCTTTATTTCCCGGTCCGGACCAGCCGTTATCCGGCAATTATAGACGCCAGCGGCACAAACTGCGCCCCGGCAAGGCAAGGTTCAATGGCGCCCGGTTGACCCGAACCCGCCTTCACCTCTGGTGCTGGCATCAAATTCCGAAACCACTTCGAAGTCCGCCTGCACCACCGGCACCAAAACCAGTTGCGCAATACGCTCACCAACATTGACCGTGAAGTCACTCTGCCCGCGATTCCAGCAGGAGACCATCAGCTCGCCCTGATAGTCGGAATCGATCAGCCCTACCAGGTTACCCAGCACAATGCCGTGCTTGTGCCCCAGGCCGCTCCTGGGGAGGATCATGGCAGCCAGAGACGGATCAGCAATATGCATGGAGAGACCCGTGGGAATCAGGTGCGTGTCACCGGGCTTTAACGTTAACGGTTCTTTCAGGCAGGCTCTGAGATCCAGGCCGGCAGACCCTTGTGTCCCGTAGTCCGGGAAAGGGATTTCGCCACCAATGCGATCATCCAGAATTCGTACCTGCAGTTTCTGTTTGCTCATGCGTTTTCGACCTTGTCGCTGTGTTTGGCAATCAGCGCCACCAGGCGCCCGGCGATAGCCTGCTTACTGTCTGGCCCGATGGACTCCTGCCCTTCCGGCCAGAACACCGTGACCGCGTTCTGGTCACTGTTAAAGCCCAGCCCCGGCACGGAGACATCGTTGGCGACGATCATATTCAGCTTTTTGCGCTGCATTTTGTCGGTGGCATAACGCTCGACATCCGACGTCTCCGCGGCGAAACCAACCGTAAACGGCGCATCCGGACGACCAGCAACCGAGGCCAGCGTATCAGGGTTACGGACCAGGGCGAGGTTCATCGCCTCACTGCTTTTCTTGATCTTCTCACCGGCACGATATTCCGGGCGATAATCCGCCACGGCAGCGGTGGCGATAAAAATATCACAACCGTTATCAACGGCCTCCTGCGAGGCGTTCAGCATGTCTTCGGCGGTTTCCACCCGGCGCACCGCCACCCCTTCGGGAACCGGAAGCGACACCGGGCCACTGACCAGTGTTACCTGGGCACCTGCCCGGGCAGCCGCATTGGCGAGGGCGTAGCCCATTTTCCCGGAGCTGTGATTGGAAATGTAACGCACCGGATCAATCGCCTCACGGGTCGGACCGGCCGTAATCACCAGCCGCTTGCCAGCCAGTGGGCCCACCTGCCTGTTGTGGTCTTGCCCGAGAACAAGCCCTGCCAGGGTTTCCGGTTCCAGCATGCGGCCCGGGCCGGTATCGCCACAGGCCTGTTGCCCCTGATCCGGCCCCCAGACCGAAATTTGCGGGTCATCCGCCAGTAGCGCCATATTTCGCTGCGTGCGGTAGTTCTTCCACATGGCCTGGTTCATCGCCGGCGCGACCGCCACCGGCACTTCTGTGGCACAACACACGGTGGTCAGCAGGTCGTTGGCCATACCCTGGGCCAGTCTGGCCAGGAAATCGGCCGATGCCGGCGCGACCACAACCTGATCCGCCCACTTGGCCAGCTCTATATGACCCATGCCGGCTTCAGCTTCCGGATCCAGCAACGAAGTCCGGACCGGTTCGCCGCTCAGCGCCTGGAAGGTGAGCGGAGTGACGAAAGCAGTAGCTCCTTCGGTCATCACTACCCGAACCTCACAACCGGCCTTTTTCAACAGCCGGACCAGCTCGGCACTCTTATAGGCGGCAATGCCACCGGTAATTCCCAGCAATATACGTTGGGCAGCCATGGCGGGCTCCGTAATTCCCTGACATGAAAGGGCCATAGGTTAGCATGACCTGCGCTGACGGACAGTCCGACGATTTTCCAAATGTTACCTTTTGCAGTAACCTTTGCAATCAGTAACCCGGATGCAGGACGCATCTATCCCGAACAGCCGCAAGGAAGCCCACCATGAACGACACCGACTGGCCCACAGACGAGCGCCCCCGCGAACGATTGCTGGCTCACGGCGCACCATCCCTGTCTGATGCGGAACTTCTGGCTATTTTTCTGCGCACCGGCACGCCCGGGATGCCGGTTATGGCCCTGGCCCGGCATCTGGTTGACGAATTCTCCGGCCTGCGCGGACTGATGACGGCTTCCCGGCGACAATTCTGCGGTGTAAAAGGCCTGGGTACCGCGAAGTACGCCCAGGTGCAGGCGGCCATGGAAATGGCCAGGCGAGTCATGGACGAACCGCTACGCCAGGGCGACCCCCTGCGCTCGCCTGCCGACACCCGGCGGTTTCTCACCAGCCGGCTTGGCACTTATCCCCATGAGGTGTTCGCCGGCCTGTTTCTGGACAATCGCCATCGAGTGATCCGGTACCGGGAACTGTTTCGGGGGACCATTGATGGTGCCGCCGTCTATCCCCGGGAGGTTGTTCGCCAGGCTCTGGAAGAAAACGCAGCTGCGGTTATCTTCGCCCACAACCACCCTTCCGGTGTCGCCGAGCCCAGCCAGGCGGACATTTCCCTCACGCGGCGACTGAAAGAGGCACTTGGGCTGGTGGACATCAGGGTTCTTGACCATATGGTGATTGGCCACGGTGAGGTAATATCTCTGGCCGAAAGAGGGCTAATGTAGCCAATCAGGGCAAAACGCAGGAATACTGGCCAAATTCCCAACAATTTTTTGCGTTGAGGAGCTGGTTCTGGTATAAAAGCGTCCCTTTCTGGCGGCGTCTGGCGAGCAGCGTTCAGTTTAGAGGCGCGAATGGGGGCTTAACCGCTCCTTAGCAACCAGAGACGCATTAAAAACGAATTCGTATTATTGAGACCATTGCTCAGGTCGGAGGCAAGTATGTCCAGAGTTTGTCAGGTTACCGGTAAGCGTCCGGTCACCGGTAACAACGTATCCCACGCGATGAATCACACTCGTCGTCGTTTTCTGCCGAATCTGCAGAACCACCGCTTCTGGGTTGAATCCGAGAAGCGTTTCGTGAAGCTGCGCGTATCCACCAAGGGCATGCGCATCATCGACAAAAAAGGCATTGACGCTGTGCTGGCCGATCTTCGTGCCCGCGGCGAGAAATTTTAAGGAGCCGCATCATGCGCGAGAAAATCAAGCTGGTATCTTCAGCAGGCACGGGTCACTTCTATACGACCCACAAGAACAAGCGTAACACCCCGGAAAAGATCGCCATCAAAAAGTTCGATCCGGTAGTTCGCAAGCACGTTGAGTACAAGGAATCCAAGATCAAGTAATTGATCCTGTCTCCGAGAAAACCCGGCCTTTGCGCCGGGTTTTTTTATGCCTGCCAGAAACTCAGCCCGAACTCAGAAGGTCTCCAGATATCCCTTGGGCAGGGCCACATCCATGGCAATAGGCAGGTGGTCCGACATGGGATAGCTCACCACTTCCGCACGGCGGATTTCCAGGGAGGGGCTGACCAGAATATGATCCAGCGCTTTCTCGGGCCGCCAGCTGGGAAAACTATGGGCCGTGTCCGGCAAGGGAATCAGGTCGGTTTCCTTCAGCGGGGTCTGAGTCAGCAGTTGTTCCGCATGAGCGTTCATGTCTCCCATCATCACAACATGGCGATAACCGGCAATCTGTTCACGAATGTAGGCCAACTGCCGATTCTGCGCCTTCTTGCTCAGAGACAGGTGCATTAACACCAACACCAGCGGATCTTCCTCAATACCGTAACGGGCAATGATGGCACCACGCCCCGGAATCAGACCGGGCAGCTTGTGCTCGGTAACATCCAGCGGCCGGAAACGGCTGAGAAGGCCATTACTGTGCTGGGCCATATGGCCGAGATTACGGTTCAGTTGCTGGTACCAGTAAGGGATACCAGCGGCCTCCGCCAGATACTGGACCTGGTTGATATAGCCACTGCGCAGACTGCCGCCGTCACACTCCTGAAGAGCAACAACATCATACTGACTGAGCACCGAGGCAATGCGATCCAGATTCTGAAACCGACGACGATGGGGCAGCACGTGCTGCCAGCTTCGCGTCAGGTAATGATGGTAGGAGGAGGTGTTGATACCAACCTGGATATTGAAGGTCAGCAAGCGGATGTGCCGGTGCGGCTCGAACTCCGGCACATGCTCGCTCCCCGAGCACGTGCTGCCGGGACGTTCACGGGTTTTCAGGATACCGTCAAGCTGACTACGGAATCGCCTGTACATGCTCTGGCCTCCTGAACAAGGCCGGGAACCAGTTCCCGGCCATTTGCCTGCTTACTCGGAGGCAGCCCGCTCCTTCTCTGCCAGATGCTCGACTACCTTGAGAACATTTTCATGACCACCCGCCATGGAGGCACTGGTGACGTACTTGCCATTAATCAGCATAGTCGGAGTGCCGGTAATGCGGGCACCGCGGATTTTGGACTGCGCCTGCTGAACCCGCGCGCGTACACCAAAGCTGTTGTATGTGCTTACAAACTCTTCGGGATCCACTCCGTAGCCAGCCACAAAGTCTGCCAGTGATTCAGCATCATTCAGAGGGCGTCGCTCGCCTGCCAGCGCCTCGAACAGAGCATCGTGCACTTTATCAAGCTCTCCCATGGCCTCCAGGGCATAGAAGGCATAAGCATGGGGCTCCCAGCTACGCCCCAGAGCAGCGGGCAGTCTTACGTAATTTACGTAATCCGGCGCTTCTTCTTCCCAGGATTCAGCCAGAGGCTTGAAGTTGTAACAATGAGGACAGCCATACCAGAACACCTCGGCCACCTCGACACCACTTTCCGAAGCGGTGCGTACCGGGTTATCCAGAGCACGATAATGGGTGCCCTCTTCCCAGGACTGTGCATTTACAACTGCGGATGAAAACAATGAAACCGCGAGAATCGCAGCTGCACCAAGGGTTCTGATCATCGGAAATCTCCAGGCCATCAATGAATATAAAGAAATAATTATCACCCAGCCTACAGGAAAAGTTCCATACCGGGGCAGCAGGAAAACCTTACAGAATGGTAAACAGCAAAAACCCCGCACCAGGCGGGGTTTTTGTTCAACCGGAAACCGATTGTTTTCAGTTCAGACCGGAGATATAGCTGGCCACCGACTGAATCTCAGCGTCAGTCAACTCGGTAGCCACATCAACCATAATGCTGGCGTTGCTGGTGCCGGCACGCTCACCCGCACGATAGGCCTTGAGCTGGTTGACGATGTAGGCGGCATTCTGTCCGCCAAGCGCAGGGTAACCACCTGGCTCGTTACCATTACCCTTCGGGTTATGACAGCCAGCACAAGCCGGAACACCCGAGGCCATGTTACCACCACGGTACAGCGCTTCGCCTTGGTTAATCAGGTCCGGATCGGCCTGGTTAACCACCATTTCCTGACCGTCAAAGTAGGCCGCCAGGTCGCGCAGATCCTGGCTGGACATGGCGTCCAGCAGGCCTGTCATCTGAGGGATCGCGCGATCGCCTGACTTGATCGCCACCAACTGGTTGAACAGGTACTGCTCACCCAGCCCTGTCAGTTTCGGGTAACTCGCCATGATCGGCTTGCCACCGCCCTGGCCGTGGCAACTAGTGCACACCGCCGCGTTCTGTTCACCCGCATCCGGATCTCCAGCCCCGTGAGCCACCGCTGTAAGGCTTACTCCGAGAACAACTCCTGCGATCAGTCTTTTCATGCTCGCTCCGCTTCTCTCATCTTTGAAACTAGACAGTATTCTTGATTATCCTGCCGGCCGGCACTGACATTTGTCAGGCTTGAACCGGGGCTGACAGCGGCAGCGCACAGCGCTCCACCGGAAATTGGTGTAGCATTATACATTAATCGTCGATAACTGAAATCCAAAGGAACGCCAACCGTCGTGGACTCTGATCTGACTCAAAAAAGCCTTTCATTCAACAGCGCCCGATTTCTGACCAGCGCATCACGACTGAATGAATGTCCGCCGGATGCCGGCGCCGAAGTTGCCTTCGCCGGACGCTCCAATGCCGGCAAGTCCAGCGCTCTCAATGCCATCACCGCCAACGGCAAACTGGCTCGCACCAGTAAAACACCCGGGCGTACCCGGCTGATCAACTTTTTCAGTCTGAACAAGCCAGACATGCATCTGGTGGATCTGCCCGGCTATGGCTATGCCAAGGTCTCCCGGGACATGAAAGATGACTGGCAGCAACACCTGGGTCATTACCTGAACGAGCGCCGCTGTTTGCGGGGGCTGGTTCTGGTCATGGACATTCGCCATCCTCTCACCGATTTCGATCAGATGATGGTGGAATGGTGCGAACACAATCAACTACCGCTGATGATACTGGCCACAAAAGCCGACAAACTGAAGTTCGGACAGGCCAAAAACAGCATAATCGGCATCAGCAACAAACTGAAAGATTACCAGTGCGTGGAACACCTTATCATGTTTTCCGCCACATCAAAGCGCGGCGTGGACGAGTGCCGCGAAGCACTGACCAACTGGCTGGAAGCTCCGGAAATCGATCCAGCGCCCTGAGCCAGGACACCACGGGAGCAAACCATGGGAAGCAACGCAGCCACACCCACCGAAAGCACGGAACAGATTGAAGCTTGCCGGCGGGTGTTCGAAGTTCAGCAACAGGCGTTCCGCCACAATCCCATGCCTGCCCTGGCCGAGCGCAAAGAAAACCTTGAGCGTCTGAAACAGGCGCTACTGGCCAACCAGGAGCGCCTGGTTAGTGCTATTGACCAGGACTTCAGCAGCCGCTCGAAAGACGAATCCCTGATCGCCGAAATAATGCCCGCCGTGCAGGGCATCAATCATGCTCTCAAACATGTAGCCGGCTGGATGAAGCCGTCCAGGCGGCCAGTGTCTATGCTGTTTCAGCCAGCCAGCAACCGGGTGCAATATCAGCCCAAGGGGTTGGTTGGCATTATTGTGCCCTGGAACTACCCGCTGTACCTGGCCGTCGGCCCACTGATCTCCGCTCTGGCCGCCGGTAATCGCTGCATGATCAAGATGTCGGAATTCACGCCGGCCACTTCGGCACTGCTCCGGGACATCATCCGTGACACCTTTTCCGAAGATCTGGTGGCGGTCATTACCGGCGAGGCCGATGTCGCCGCTGACTTTTCCGGGAAACCGTTTGACCACCTGCTGTTCACTGGCTCCACCAGTGTCGGCAAGCTGGTCATGCGGGCAGCAGCGGAAAACCTGACGCCGGTAACCCTGGAGCTGGGCGGCAAATCACCGGCACTGATATCGCCGGATGTTCCGTTAACAGATGCTGCGACAAGAATCGCCTTCGGCAAGGCCCTGAATGCCGGCCAGACCTGCGTGGCGCCGGATTACGTGCTCTGCCCCACCGAACAGATACCGGAATTTGTCACTGCGTTCCGCAAGGCCTTTACCCGAATGTACCCGAAACTCCGGGACAACGCCGATTACACGGCCATTATCAATGACCGGCAATACCAGCGGCTGCAAAGCTATCTGGACGATGCCCGCACCCAGGGTGCGGAACTGATAACCATCAACCCGGCCGATGAAAACCTGAGCGAAGGCACCCGCAAGCTCCCCATGACGCTGGCACTGAACACCACGCCAGACATGAAGGTGATGCAGGATGAAATATTCGGTCCCATCCTGCCCGTGGTCGGCTACCAGTCACTTGATGAGGCCATCAGTTACATCAACGACCGGCCACGCCCGCTGGCGCTGTACTTTTTCGGCTACGAAAAGCCCCAGCAAGACCATGTGCTGAAAAACACCCACTCCGGCGGGGTGTGCATCAACGACACACTGATGCATGTGGCACAGGATGATCTGCCTTTCGGCGGTATCGGCGACTCCGGCATGGGGCATTATCACGGCAAGGAAGGGTTTCTGACGTTTTCACACCAGCGGGGCATTTTTGCCCGGCAGAAATTCAACAGTGGCCGGTTTGTCCACCCACCTCATGGCACTCTGATACACCGGCTGGTTTACAAGCTGTTTATCCGATAGCCCGGGCCCCGACTTCAGGGCCCGAGCCATTGCTGGTATCCTGAACGGCTTCGAAGACAGGAGCTACGCATGACCAAAGTTATTTACCCGGGCACGTTTGACCCGATCACCAACGGTCACACCGATCTGATCGAACGGGCAAGCCGGATGTTTGGTGAAATCGTCGTCGGGGTTGCGTACAACCCGAAAAAAAACCCGCTGCTGAACCTGGATGAGCGCTGTGACCTGGTCCGCAAGGCCACTGCCCATATTCCCAATGTAAGCGTGACCGGCTTCAGCAACCTGTTGTCACACTTCGTGCTGGAACAGAACGCGACCATCATTTTGCGTGGCCTGCGCGCGGTGTCTGATTTTGAATACGAATTCCAGCTCGCCGACATGAACCGACGGCTGGCGCCGGGCATGGAAAGTGTTTTCCTCACGCCCGCCAACCATCTGTCGTATATTTCATCGACACTGATCCGGGAAATTGCGTCTCTGGGCGGGGATGTCAGCGAATTTGTTGATCCGGCCGTGACAGAAGCCCTGAAACGCAAGTTCCAAGACCCCTGATCCACACCGTTCAGACCTACAACAGGGGTGGCAAGGGAAGTGCCACGCCGTTGATATCCAGAACCATTTCCTGCATCTGTCCGCGCATCACCAGGCGATCACCTTCCTGAACCAGCAACCCCTCTTTGATCAGTGGCGCTATCTGCATACGCAGCTCCGGGTAATTCTCGGCCAGTGCGACCGGCAGACTGAAGTTGAGCGAGCCGGTCAGACGTTGCATGATCATCAGCATCTCACTGCGCTCACTGTCTGAAAGACGGGGATGGGACAGCTCCAAGTCGCCCTTGATCTCACCTTCGGGCGTACTCAGGCTCAGCTCCCGAATGCCAGCAGAAAAACCTGCGGCCACAAGACTCTGAGCCGAATCAGTGATCCGCTGCATCAATTGCATTTGCTGCTCAAAAGCGGCCCGGGAATCGAGCTCATCCTGCATGGCCAGCGCCTGCATTTCCGTCATGACAGAACTGAAATCATTCCAGCTCGCCACGTCCAGGCCATCCAGAAACATACTCAAACGGTGAGGCCCATACGAGGCACCTTCCACCGTTACCGACTCAAGATCCAGAGCCACGTTGGAATTCAGATCACGGCCTTCGTTATCGGCCTCACTGGAACTGGTCAGAGTAATACCGTCGAAAACCACGGGCGGGGTTT
>Ga0209300_1000306_pt1 | contig 27890 bp, 23 predicted proteins | sample Shrwel_input2_RT_FD_187535 | JGI IMG/M metagenome (GOLD analysis project Ga0209300, IMG submission 187535) | Subsurface microbial communities from deep shales in Ohio, USA - Utica-3 well 1 S input2 RT (SPAdes) (version 2) ... | reverse complement strand
CCACATGATCTTGTGAGTCTGCCGCCGACGGGAAGATGTCCCGATATCGCAGCATGCTTTCACTCCCTGTTTTCAATAACAACTTCAACACGGCGATTCTGCTGGCGCCCGGTGGCAGTATCGTTACTGGCGACCGGACGTTCAAATCCGTAACCAGACACCGACAGTCTGCGGTTATCGATACCATGGTTGGTCAGGTACTGGCGGACCGATTCTGCCCGTTGCCGTGACAGTTTCTGGTTGAATATAGCACCGCCTACGTTATCGGTATGACCTTCAATCAACACCTGCCGCTCCGGATACTGGTCAAGAAAATTCACCAGCTTTTCCAGGTTCTCGTTTGTGCCTCCCTGTATTTCAGCGCTACCGCTGGCGAACAGCACATCCCCCAGCGTCAACACCAGTCCCCGCTCGGTTGCTTCCGCTTCAAGCATGTCGATTTGCCGCTTCAGCTCTTCAGCTTCCCGGGCCGACATGGCTGCAGCGGCCTCTTGTGAACGGCGTGCACGCTCTGCTTCAGCCTGCGCCCGATTTGCCTCGCGGGTCCGGGCATCCAGCCTGGCCTCTTCGCGCTCTTCGCCCAACAACTCCCGTTCCGCTTCCAGTGATCGGAGTTCGCCTTTGGCGCGGGCAATTTCAATCATACGATCAGCCATGTATATCCGGTGTGCAGCCAACGCCTCTTCGTCGCTTCCCACTGGCTGTTCAGCAAGCTCGACGGCAGCCTCCGCATCGCGCAGCTCAACACGGGCGTGGGTGCTTATGTCCGGGTCTCGTTGCAGTTCCGTCAGGTCGGCACGAACATCCTCCGAGCCCTCTGGGCTGGTCGGTGACATAGCGCAACCGGCCAGGAATGCCGAGGAGAGCACGAGGGCAACGCCCGCTTTTTTTCCGGGAACAGTTTTCAAAAGCGATTGAATATTCATTGCGTGTCTCCCTGGCGGCGCATTTCTTCATCCAGCGCCTCGGCACTGCGACGCATTTCCTTGTTGATCGCTGCGGCCTTGGCGGCTTCCGTTCTGGCTGTTGCCAATTCCGCGGCAACGCGGGCCTGCCTGGCAAGACGGTCTGCTCTGGTCATATCTTTGACCGCTACCGCTTCATTGGCTGCTTTCAGATGCCGGCCAGCTTCCTCAAGCTCAGCAGGGGCATAGCGCCTGGCCTCTGCCTGTTCTGCATTGGCAATGGCAGCGCTGGCGGCGTTCAGTGATTCCTTGGGGGGCACCGGTGCGGCCGCACACGCAATCAGTGTCGCCGTTACGAACATAAGTATGGTGAAAAGACCAAGGCGCTCAAAAACCCGCCGGGTGGTGGAGGTATTCATAAACTGGCTCCTTGTAACATGGCTCTACCCGGGGCCTTTAATGACGCCGGACATTGCTCTTCCTGCCGGGCAAACAATTCTCCCTACTAGTAATACTAAAGTGGTGCACCGAAAAGCGTCCGTACGCTAGCGCACACAAATAGTTGCTTTTTCAGAAACAAAAAAGGCCAGCCCCGAACGGAGCTGGCCTTTGTGTTTCTGACCGGGGCTGGCCCCGGTTCATCAGTGGTTATTCGGCGGAAGCAATCAAGCTTGCGTTACCGCCGGCTGCGGTGGTGTCGATGCACAGATGCCGCTCGATGACATAGCGTTGATCAAGCTTGTGTTCGGTAATCAGCGGCAACAGCGCCCCATCACGCTTGCTCATGGCAGCCCGATACTGCTTGAGCAGTGATTTTTCGGCAACGCTGACAGCAGCACCAAAACCTTCCAGAACACTCAGGGCATCCGGGTCCAGAACACCCTCTGCCGCCGTCACCGGTAAACCGGCTTTGATTGCATCTGCCATGGCCTTCTCGGCTCCCGGTGCAATCACCACGACCTGGTTGCCCTGAGACAGCGCAACACCGGCCTGCTCTGCCGCAGACTCCGCATCCGGCCCCAGACACAGGACCACGCCGCGGGCATGGCAGGACAAATGGTTCTGCTCGCCAGTGGGCCCGGGCAATTCCTCATAGCCTTCATCCAGAGGCGCCGGAACCTCACCGAAGTAAGGTTTGAGAGACGCCTGACGGTCTTCCGGCTCCGGAAGCTCAATTTTTGCTACCTCATCAATCAGCTTCTGAACCTCACCGGCAGAAACCACCTTGTCGCTGGACCGGGACGGTTTTTCGGTTACATCGCCTTTCATAAAGCGCCGGACATATTGGGGGCCACCGGCTTTCGGGCCGGTGCCCGAGAGCCCCTCGCCGCCAAACGGCTGGGAGCCAACGATAGCGCCAATCTGGTTACGGTTCACGTAGGTGTTACCTACCTTGATACGACTGGCAATGTGCTCGATGCGGCGGTCGACCCGGCTGTGAATGCCGAAGGTCAGGCCGTAGCCTCTGGCATTCACGGCGTCGATAACCTTATCAATGTCTTTCGCTTCAAAGGTCGCAATGTGCAGTACCGGGCCGAAGATTTCCTCTTCCATTTCCTCGATACCACTCACCTTCAACGCCGCCGGGGAGACGAACAGACCTTCCTCCGGCACGTGCAATTTCTTCAACAATTTGCCCTGCTGCTCGAACTTGTCGCAATGATCGACAATCTTCTTGCGAGACTCTTCATCAATCACCGGGCCCACATCGGTAGACAGGTGCCAGGGATCGCCAATACCCAGCTCTTCCATGGCGCCATAGAGCATGTCCAGCAGGCTGTCGGCAATGTCTTTCTGCACATACAGCATGCGCAGGGCGGAACAACGCTGGCCCGCACTCTGGAAAGAGGACGCCAGAACGTCTCTTACGACCTGCTCAGGCAATGCCGTGGAGTCCACAATCATGGCGTTCAGGCCACCGGTTTCCGCCACCAGCGGTGCATCCGGCGCCATGTTTTCAGTCATGGCCTTGTCGATGATTTTGGCGGTATCGGTACCGCCAGTGAAGCACACACCGGTCACTCTGGAATCGGACGTCAGAGCTGAGCCCACGGTCGCGCCGTCACCCGGCAGCAGCTGGATGGCGTCTTTCGGGATGCCGGCCTCATGCATCAGTTCAACGGCACGTGCGGCCAGCAAGGAGGTCTGCTCTGCCGGCTTTGCAACAACGGCGTTACCGGCGGCCAGGTTCGCCAGAATCTGGCCGGTAAAGATAGCCAGCGGGAAGTTCCAGGGCGAAATACAACACATAACGCCGCGGGCTTCACCATCGTCTTTATAGCGAATGCCTTCGTTCGCGTAGAACATGGCGAAGTCCACCGCCTCGCGCACTTCTGCGACCGCATCAAGCAGGGATTTACCCGCTTCGCGGGTAGTCAGGGCAAACAGCTCATGCACATTTTCTTCGTACAGGTCACCCACTTTGCGAATCATTTCGGCGCGTTTTTCCGCCGGCACCGCTGACCACTGCCTGAAGCCTTCCTGGGCGGCATCCAGAGCTTTGTCGACATCCGCCTCGGAGGCATGGGTGATATGCCCCACCACGTCTTCCGGACGGGCCGGGTTGCGCACCTCTGCCGTTTCTCCTCCAGAGGCGGAACCAGCGAATACTGGGCCAAACTGCCACTGGTGGTGCTTGTAACGGCCACGGCCTTCATCAAGCTCTGCAACCGTAACCGGATCAGTCAGATCCCAGCCTTTCGAGTTGCGGCGCTGCTCGCCAAAGATTTTTGCCGGCGGAACAATGGCCTTGCTGGAAAGATCATGGCCCAGTTCGTTGACAACATCGATCGGATCCCGGGCAATTTCTTCCGGGGTAATGCTGGTATCAACAATCTGGTTCACGAACGAGCTGTTGGCACCATTCTCCAGCAGACGGCGTACGAGATAAGCCAGCAGATCCTTGTGAGGCCCGACAGGCGCGTAAATCCGGCAGGGCACGCCGCTGTCTTCAATCACCTGGTCATGCAGGGATTCGCCCATGCCATGCAGGCGCTGGAATTCAAATTTGGAGCGATCCATATCACCAGCCAGTTGCAACACGGCGGAAACGGAATGAGCGTTGTGGGTCGCAAACTGGGGATAGATCCGGTCAGTCATCCCCAACAGTTGCTGAGTACAGGACAGGAAGGAAACATCGCTACACGCTTTCCGGGTAAATACCGGAAAATCACTCAGGCCCATCACCTGGGCGCGTTTGATCTCGGCATCCCAGTAGGCGCCTTTAACCAGCCGCACCATGATCCGGCGGTCGAGCTTTTCGGCAAGACCGTAGAGCCAGTCCAGGGTCTGGGCAGAGCGTTTGCCGAAGGCCTGCACTACCACACCGAAACCATCCCAGCCGGCCAGTTCCGGATCTGAAAGAATCGCCTCAATGACATCCAGGGAAATATCCAGCCGGTCCTGTTCTTCCGCATCAATATTAAAGCCCATATTGGCGTGAGCGGCCTTCCTGGCCAACTTTAGTGCCCGGGGCATGAGTTCGTTCATAACCCTGTCTTTCTGACCATATTCATACCGGGCCAGCAAGGCAGAGAGTTTCACGGAGATACCGGGGTTGGTACGCACATCGCCCTTGCAGCGCTTGCTGATGCTGTCGATGGCATTGGAGTAGGCTTCAAAGTAACGTACGGAATCTTCATCGGTACGGGCTGCTTCACCGAGCATGTCATAGGAGTAGGTATAGCCCTGCTGCTCCTGCTCTTTACCGTTTTCCTGAGCTTCTTCGATATCCCGGCCCAGAACAAACTGCCGGCCCATTTCTTTCATGGCCTGGCCGGCAACGGTGCGAACCACTGGCTCGCCCATGCGCTTGACCATCTTGCGCAGGGTGTCGCCCACGCTCTGGCGCTCGGAATCTTTCAACAGGTTGCTGGTCATCAGCAACGCAACCGTGGCGGTATTGATCAGGCCAGATTTGGCCTTGCCCACATGGCCGCCCCAATTGCCGGAGGTAATCTTGTCTTCAATCAGATCATGAATGGTGAGGTTGTCGGGCACACGCAACAGGGCCTCGGCCAGACACATCAGGGCCACGCCCTCTTTGGTGGTCAGGCCGTATTCCGCCAGAAACTTTTCCATGATGGTCGGGCGCGCACTCTCACGAACACTGCGAACCAATTCCGCGGCCCTGGCAGATATTGCTTTACGCTCCTCTTCAGACAGCTGTGCGTCTGCAATCAGCTGGTGAATGACTTCATACTCGTCCGCAAGGTAATTATTGCGGACTGCCTGACGCAGTTCCTGGAGCTCTGGTGCCGACGATTGGTGCAGAGTCATGGTCTACCCTCCTGATTATTGGAATACTCGCCACATTCTAGCCAAGGCTGACTATACATTTTTCCTGTTAATGGCACTCTGGTCTGCCAATATTCCTTTATTTGTAAAACTCTACGTGCGCCAAGGCCTACTGGTTCGTTAATATTGGGAATATTCACTATTGATTAAAGACATCAACTATTTAAAGGATAGCAGCCATGGCTGAGCTGGACAGAATTGACCTATCCATAGTCCGGGAACTCCAGAAGAACGGTCGGATAACGGTGACCGATCTGGCGTCACGAGTCGGGCTGTCAAAAACGCCCTGCCAGGTACGCATGAGACGCCTTGAAGAACAGGGCTATATCACCGGTTACAGCGCCATGGTGAATCAGACCAAACTGGGGCTGGATCACGTCGCGTTTGCGCAGGTCACCCTGAACGATACCAGCAGCAAAGCCTTGTCGGCCTTCAATGACGCAGTACGGCAAATCTCGGCGGTGGAGCAGTGCCACATGATGGCGGCCAATTTTGATTACCTGCTGAAAATCCGGACCCGGAATATGGCGGAGTACCGGCAGGTACTGGGAGAGCAGGTTTCCAGCCTGCCCCACGTGCTACAGACGAGCACGTTTGTGGTGATGGAAAGCGTAAAGGACAGAGGAATGTAGCGGGACTTCAGGCAACACCGTGCTCACACAGCAAGCCGGTCAACTCAATCTTTCCACGAGCCAGACGCACTCGCTGCTTGCGCTCCAGTTCTTTGAGTAGCCGGCTGATCACCTCCCGGGCCGTCCCCAGCTCAACGCCCAGCTCCTGGTGGGTAATGCTCAGCACTTTCTGGCCCTGACTGGCCCGGGCCAGCAGCCATTCTTCCAGACGTTCGTCCATACGGTGAAAGGCCACTTCTTCGACCAGCAGCATCAGGTCATCCAGCCGGCGACCATAGGAGTCCATGATACCCAGACGGAAATCGGGGGACTGCTCCATCAACTGATCGAACAGCGGCCTGGGGATCATGACCGCCTCTGTATCTTCCTCAACGACAGCCTCAGCCCGATACCCTCTTCCCGTCATCAGGCAGCCAATCGACAGAGTGCAGATGTCATCGGCTGTCATCCGGTAGAGCACAATGCTGTGCCCGGACGCGCCTGTCATCTGAACCTTCACTCCGCCTTTTATTACCAGCGGGAGGCCCTGACAATGCTCACCGGCGCGGAACAGCACCTGGCCGGATGGGAAGCGCATGACATTGATTCCAGACAGGGTTTCGCGCTTCAGGGTATCGCTGAGTGTATCGAAAATACTATGAGCAGGCATGGGGACAATCCTCTGGAACCGGAAACCAATCCGAGTGTGACTTTATCACTGAACCCTCGCTCACTACAGGCTAAAGTGCGCACATAGTCGACAGAGAAAGGAGGTTCAGAAATGACAGTCAATATGGGTTCTGCAGATCGAATCATTCGTGCCGTTGTAGGCATCGTACTTATCGCGCTGGTCTTTGTAGGCCCGCAAACCGTCTGGGGCTGGATCGGAGTAATTCCTTTGGCCACAGCAGCGATCGGTATCTGTCCTGCTTATAGCCTGCTGGGTATCAAGACCTGCAAAAAGCAATAGCCGGGCAACCGGGATGGGAAAATAAAAAGGCCGGAGAGTTTGTTGCTCTCCGGCCTTTTTATGAAGACGCTATAACGAAAATCGTGTCAGCGGACAGGTGCGTTCAACACATCCAGCACCTCTTCCAGCTCGGTGATCATCTGTCTGATCAGCTGCTTGTATTGAGAGGTATCGTCTTTCAACTCGGTACCATTGAGTTTCTGCTTGGCACCGCCGATGGTGTAGCCCTGATCGTACAAAAGGCTGCGAATCTGACGAATGGTGATCACATCGGCCCGTTGGTAGTACCGGCGATTACCCCGGCGCTTGACCGGTGACAGCTGGGGAAACTCCTGCTCCCAGTACCGAAGCACATGCGCCTTTACCGCACACAGATCCGCCACTTCACCAATCGTGAAATAACGCTTCCCCGGAATAGCAGGAAGTTCGTTGTTATGACTGGGTTCCAGCATATGCTTCCACTTTCTGTTTCAGTTTCTGGCCAGGACGAAAAGTCACAACGCGCCGGGCACTGATAGGAATTTCTTCACCCGTTTTCGGGTTACGGCCCGGTCGCTGTTTTTTGTCCCGCAAATCGAAGTTGCCAAAGCCTGACAATTTCACCTGCTCATTGTGGCTGAGTGCGCCTCTGATTTCGTCGAAGAAAGCTTCAACCATCTCCTTGGCTTCCCGTTTGTTAAGGCCCAATTCCTCATACAAGCGTTCTGCCATGTCTGCTTTCGTCAAAGCCGCCATCTGTTAACTCCTCAGTGTTGCCCCCAGCTCTTCTTTCAGCGCGTCAATTACGCCATTGAAGAGCGAATGCACTTCGTCTTCGTTGAGCGTGCGTTCAGGGTGCTGCCAGAACAGGCTCAAAGCCAGGCTGCGGTTGCCCTCACCCAGGCTTTCCCCTTCATACACATCGAACACGCGCAACGCCGTGAGGTGTTCGCCGGCAAATCTGCGAGCCACATGCTCTACCTGCGCGAACGCCACATCGCTTCCGATAATGATAGCCAAATCCCGACGAACTTCCGGGAATTTTGAAATGGCTTTGAAATTAGGCACATATCCGGTAACGATCGAATTCAAGAATAGCTCAAACACCAGGATCGTGCCATTAAGTTCAAGATTTTTCTGTACTTGCGGGTGCACAGTGCCCAGCCAGCCGACATGTTCGCCATCGCGGACCAGTTCAGCCGTCTGGCCCGGATGCAGGGCCGGGTGCTGACTGGCGATGAAATCCACCTCAATACCCAGCAGATCAAACAGGCTTTCCAGCTCACCTTTTACATCGAAAAAATCCGTAGTTCGGCGGCCATTAATCCAGTTTTCCGGATTCTGATTACCAACAACGACACCGGCGAGCATTGGCTGCTGATCGATGCCTTCGTCTGTCTGCTCAAAACGCAGACCGGTTTCAAACAATCGAATACGAGGCTGCTGGCGATTCTGGTTGTGAGCGACCGTTTTTAGCAGACCACTCCACAGAGTCGTCCGCATCACCGAAAGATCCGCGGAAATCGGGTTCGCCAGCGCAATGCCTTTATGGTCCGGGTCAATCAGCTCCTGAACCTTCGGATCCACAAAGCTGTAGGTCACCGCTTCCTGATAGCCCTGGGCAACAAAATAATTCAGGATCGCGGATACCGGGCGGGTCGCCTCTTCCCGGGACCGCAACCCGAGGGATCCGGTGGGCTCTGTCACCGGCAGATTGTTGTAGCCATAGATGCGCCCGACTTCTTCAATCAGGTCTTCTTCAATGGCAATGTCCGGGCGAAAGCTCGGGGCGCTGATGCGCCAGCCGTCTTTCAGCAATTTGTCGATGTGCAGGCCAAGACGGGTGAGGATCTCTTCAACCTTATTGCGTTCGATCGCCAGGCCCAATACATCTGCCAGACGTTGCTCGCGCAGGTCAATCACCCGGGGTTTGGGCAGGTGCGCATCGTCCGCCACCTCAACAATCTCACCCGGCTCGCCGCCGACGATGTCCATCAACAGGCTGGTCGCCCGCTCCATGGCATCCCGGGCCAGTTGATAATCCACGCCCCGCTCGAAACGGTGGGAGGCATCGGTATGCAGGCCGTAATTCCGGGCCTTGCCAGCCAGGGTAATCGGGTCGAAATAAGCAGACTCCAGCACCAGATCACGGGTTTTCTCGCTGACACCGGAATGCTCGCCACCCATCACGCCGGCGATGGCAATGGGCTTTTCATGGTCGGCAATCACCAGGGTGTCTTGCGTCAGTTCCACTTCCTGGCCGTCGAGCAGAGTCAGCTTTTCTGCCGGCCCGGCCATACGCACCACAATGCCGCCGCTGATCTCGTCGCGATCAAACGCATGCATGGGCTGGCCAAGCTCGAGAAGAACATAGTTGGTCACATCCACGGCGGCATCAATCGAGCGAATCCCGGAACGGCGCAGTTTTTCCTGCATCCACAGCGGGGTTTCAGCCGTCAGGTTGACGTTGCGCAGAACCCGGCCCAGGTAACGGGGACAGCCGGCCGGCGCTTCCACACGAATATCCGGCACTTCGGAGTGCACGGCTTCAACCGGCTCGATGGCAGGCCCATTGGTTGCCAGACTGTTCAGCACACCTACTTCCCGCGCCAGGCCCTTGATGGACAGGCAATCGCTACGGTTGGGGGTCAGGTCAACATCAATGGTAATGTCATTCAGGCCCATGAACTCACGAAAATCCTGACCGGTCGGGGCACTTCCAGGGAGTTCCATCAGGCCGTCACTGGCATCCGACAGGCCCAGTTCGGATTCGGCACACAGCATGCCCTGAGAGGGCTGACCACGCAGTTTGGCTTTCTTGATTTTGAAGTTACCCGGCAATACCGCACCTACCACGGCGAACGGTACTTTCAGACCGGTGCGGACATTCGGGGCACCGCATACAACCTGCACGGTTTCCTGACCATCGCTGACCTGGCAAACGCGCAGCTTGTCGGCGTCCGGGTGTGGCTCTACGGACTGAACCTCACCGACCACAACACCGCTGAAGTCACCAGCCACTGACTCGAAGCCGTCTACTTCCAGCCCGGCCATGGTGATCTGGTCCATCAATTCCTGAGAGCCAATGTTCGGGTTAACCCACTCGCGCAGCCACTGTTCACTGAATTTCATGGTTTATGCCTTGTCCTGATGCCGTTTGCCTGTTGATTGATTGCCGTGTTCGCGCAGAAAAGCGTTTATCGGAACTGGCGCAAAAAGCGCAGATCGTTCTCGAAAAACATGCGCAGATCGTTCACGCCGTAGCGAAGCATGGCCAGGCGCTCGACGCCCAGGCCAAAGGCAAAGCCACGATATTCCTCGGCATCAATACCGCAATGTTCAAATACTTTCGGGTGCACCATGCCGCAGCCCATCACTTCCAGCCACTTGATGCTGCCATCGGCTTCCCGGCCCCACTCAATATCCACTTCCGCCGAAGGCTCGGTAAACGGGAAGTAGGAAGGACGGAAACGCACCTTGAGATCACGCTCGAAAAACACCCGCAGAAATTCTTCCACGGTGCTCTTGAGATCGGCGAAGCTGACATCCTTCTCCACCAGCAGACCTTCCACCTGGTGGAACATGGGGGTGTGAGTCATGTCGGAGTCGCAACGGTAAACCCGGCCCGGACAGATCATACGGAATGGCGGCTTATCGGCCTCCATGGTGCGGATCTGGACCGGAGAGGTATGGGTGCGCAACACCGTACCCGGGTTGAAATAGAAAGTGTCGTGCATGGCGCGGGCCGGGTGGTGCCCGGGGATATTGAGGGCCTCGAAGTTGTGGTAATCGTCTTCGATTTCCGGCCCCTGCTCCACGCTGTAACCGGCGCGGGCAAAGATGTCTTCAATACGTTGCAGAGTGCGGGTCACAGGGTGCAGACCACCCAGATCCTGACCGCGCCCCGGCAGGGTTACGTCAATGGTTTCGGCAGCAAGCTTGGCTTCAATGGCGGCCTTTTCAAGCGCCGTGCGGCGAGCATTGATGGCCTGCTCAACCTGGCCTTTGGCTTCGTTGATCTTCTGGCCGGCCGCGGGACGCTCTTCGGCAGACAGTTTGCCCAGGGTTTTCGCCTGCTGGGTAATCACGCCTTTCTTGCCGAGGTATTCCACACGAATTTGATCAAGTGCCTGCAGGCCGTCTGCGCTTTCTACCGCACTCAGCCCGTCCTGAACCAGTTGCTCCAGGTTTTCCATTGACCCTGCTCCAAACCAGAAATTGGGGTATTTAAAATAAAAATAGGGGAAGAGCGCGCCCTTCCCCTATTCAAAAGGCGCCGGCGTATGAAACCGTGCGCCTGATCGATCAGTAATCGATTGAGATCTTAAGCGATCACAGGGATGCTTTGGCCTTCTCAACAACAGCGGCGAATGCCTGCTGCTCGTTCATGGCGAGATCTGCCAGAACCTTACGATCGATTTCAACATTCGCCTTCTTCAGGCCAGCAATCAGACGGCTGTAAGACAGGCCGTTGGCGCGGGCGCCGGCGTTAATACGGGCGATCCACAGAGCACGGAATGCGCGCTTGCGGTTACGACGGTCACGGTAGGCATACTGATGCGCCTTGATGACCGCCTGTTTGGCAACCCGGAAAACACGGCTACGGGCACCGTAGTAACCCTTGGCCTGCTTCATGATCTTTTTGTGACGACGACGTGCTACCACGCCACGCTTTACACGAGCCATACTTTAATCCTTCTTAACCAGTTAACGCTTAGTTAGCGATCATACGCTTGATGGAAGCCACATCAGACTTGGCAACCAGCTTGGTGCCACGCAGCTGACGCTTACGCTTGGGGCTCTTCTTGGTCAAGATATGACTGGTGAAGGACTGCTTGTGCTTGAAGCCAGTGGCGGTTTTCTTGAACCGCTTGGTAGCTCCGCTTTTGGTTTTCATCTTAGGCATTTTTAAAACTCCGCATTCTATTTTTTAAAAACAAATGTGCCCCTGAACGACAAATCCCCCGCTAAAGCGGGGGAACCATCATCAGATCAGGTTCACTTCTTTTTGCGGGGAGCCACAACCATGGTCATCTGGCGGCCTTCCATTTTCGGCCGCTGTTCTACCTGGGCAAGCTCGGAAACGTCCTCTTCAACGCGGTTCATGAGCTTCATACCAATTTCCTGGTGTGCCATCTCACGTCCACGGAAGCGGATTGTGACCTTGCCGCGGTCCCCATTCTCAAGGAAACGTATCAGGTTGCGTAGTTTGACCTGATAATCCCCTTCTTCAGTTCCTGGGCGGAACTTGACCTCTTTGACCTGGGTCTGCTTCTGCTTTTTCTTGGCAGCAGCCTTGGCCTTCTTTTCATCAAAGATTTTCTTGCCGTAGTCCATTATCTTGCAAACGACCGGATCGGAATCCGTAACCTGAACCAGGTCAAGAGACGCTTCTTCAGCCTGCTTAAGGGCCTCTTCCATTGAAACGACACCTACCTGATTGCCTTCGGCATCGATCAGGCGAACTTCAGTTGCGTCAATATTCGTATTGATGGGCGCTTTAGGAGTACGCCCACCCCGATTGGCTCGCTGTTTGATAATCAGATCTCCGTTTGGTTTCTACCTTTGCGCTCGACGTCTTTGGCTAAAAACTGCTCGAATTCGTCGACCGACATGGTTCCCAGATCTTCGCCTTTGCGCGTCCTTACGGCAACGGCATTGTTGTCGATTTCTTTATCGCCAACAACGACCAGATAGGGGACCTTGTTAAGAGTATGCTCGCGGATTTTAAAGCCGATCTTCTCGTTTCTCAAGTCGGCATTTACCCGATAACCCGCTAAATCGAGTTTTTCTGCCAGATTCCGGCAATATTCAGCCTGATTGTCCGTAATATTCAGTATCGCGACCTGGGTTGGTGCCAGCCAGGTCGGGAACGATCCTTCATATTCTTCAATCAGGATACCAATAAAGCGCTCAAAGGACCCCAATACTGCCCGATGCAGCATAACCGGAGTCTTGCGCTCGGAATTGTCGGCCACGTACTGCGCGCCCAGACGTCCCGGCATGGAAAAATCCACCTGCACAGTACCACACTGCCACACACGGCCGATACAGTCCTTCAGGGAGAACTCGATCTTGGGACCATAGAAAGCACCCTCACCCGGCAACAGCTCCCAATCCACACCTTCACGGTTCAGCGCCTCTTCCAGGGCGGCTTCGGCTTTGTCCCATACTTCGTCGCTACCTACCCGCTTTTCCGGGCGCGTGGAGAGCTTGTACAGGATCTCACTAAAGCCGAAATCGGCATAGATTTCGTGCAACATGCCAATAAAGGAGGACACTTCTTCCTGGATAGCGTCTTCTTCACAGAAGATGTGAGCGTCATCCTGGGTAAAGCCGCGCACGCGCATCAGCCCGTGCAGCGCGCCGGAGGCTTCATTGCGATGGCAGGAACCGAATTCCGCCAGACGCAGGGGCAGATCCTTGTAGCTTTTCAGGCCCTGGTTAAACACCTGCACGTGGCAGGGGCAGTTCATGGGCTTGATGGCGTAATCGTGCTTCTCGGACTCGGTGGTGAACATGTCGTCCTTGAACTTGTCCCAGTGCCCGGACTTTTCCCAAAGGGTGCGGGACACCACCTGCGGCGTCTTGATTTCCTTGTAGCCATGCTTGTGCTGCTGGGCACGCATGTACTGTTCAATTTCCTGGTACAGCGACCAGCCATCCGGGTGCCAGAACACCATACCCGGCGCCTCTTCCTGCATGTGGAACAGGCCAAGCTTTTTGCCGACTTTGCGGTGGTCGCGCTTTTCCGCCTCTTCCAGACGATGCAGGTACGCCTTCAGGTCTTTCTTGTTACCCCAGGCAGTCCCGTAAATACGTTGTAGCTGCTCGTTGTTGTGGTCACCACGCCAGAAGGCACCGGCCACTTTGGTCAGCTTGAAGGCCTTGAGCTTGCCGGTACTGGGCACGTGCGGGCCGCGGCAGAGGTCGATAAACTCGCCTTGCTTATAGAATGACAGGTCTTCATCACCCGGAATGTCCTGAATAATCTGGACCTTGTATTCCTCACCCATGTCCTCGAACAGCTTGGTGGCTTCATCCCGGGACATGATCGAACGGTGTACCGGCAAATCCTGCTTCGCCAGCTCGTTCATGCGCTTTTCAATACGCTCGAGGTCTTCGTTGGTGAAGGGACGCTCGTATTTGAAATCGTAGTAGAAGCCGTTTTCGATCACCGGCCCGATGGTTACCTGGGCGCCCGGGAACAGTTCCTGAACGGCCATGGCCATCAGGTGGGCCGTAGAGTGACGAATGATATCCACGCCTTCATCGTCCCGATCCGTGACAAGCGCCAGATCAACATCGTTTTCGATCAGGTGACTGGTGTCGACCAGCTTACCATCCACTTTACCTGCCAAAGAGGCCTTGGCCAGGCCAGCGCCGATGTCGGCGGCAACGTCGTGTACGGATACGGGTTCAGCAAAACTGCGATGACTGCCATCGGGCAGGGTAATAACGGGCATGAAAAACTCCTGTTGTTTACTCAGCGGTGATCTATACCAAAGATCACATGGTGCCGGCTCGCCGCGACACAAACCGCGGGCCTATCAGCGCGGAAGTCTATCAACACCGAACAGAGTTTTCCATTGGCAAAAACAAAGCCCTGGCTGGACATCAACCAGGGCTTGTTCAGGCCGGAGCGAATTCAGTCAAGCCGCATGGGGAGCTTCCATTCGCTCCCGATTTCTTCTGCGTACCTGAGTGAACCCAACCAGACCCAACAGCATCACGGCCGGAATAAACATCAGCTCTTTGGGCGGGCGATCCAGTGGCACCTCCAGGGCATCGACAGTCCAGCCAAAATAAAGCCCGGCGTTTTCCGCGGCGCTGCCATAAGTCACGAAGTCTACAACCATCTGATCCCCCTGCTGACTCAGCCCCAAACCGGACTCTGACAGTCGCGCTTCTGGTGTCTCGGCGGCGGGCAGGGGAAGCGTCAGATAGGTGGACACCTCATCGCCATTAACCGCCATGCCGGAGGCCTTGACCACGATGCTTTCACCGGCCGGAATGGTTTCCACATATTCCATGATCTCGGTGCCGGGCCGGTATTCAACGGGTGGATACACCATGTCCCACCAGAAACCCGGGCGGAAAAGGGTAAAAGTGATCAGAAGCAGAAAGGCTGTTTCCCACCAACGAGTACGGGTGAGCCAATAGCCCTGGGTTGCTGCGGCAAACACCAGCATGGCCGTCACGGCGCTCAAAATCGTGACTAACAGGTCGAACCACCCTGTAAGACCAATCAGCAACAGCTGGGTATTAAAGATAAACATGAACGGCAGAATCGCCGTCCGGATATCATAGGTAAAACCTTGCACACCCGTGCGGATGGGATCTCCCCCGGAAATAGCCGCCGCCGCATAGGCGGCAAGCCCCACCGGCGGTGTATCGTCGGCCAGAATGCCGAAATAAAACACGAAAAGATGAACCGCAATCAGCGGAACGATCAGACCATTCTGGGCTCCAAGCGTTACGATAACCGGTGCCATCAGGGTCGATACCACAATGTAGTTGGCGGTCGTCGGCAACCCCATACCCAGAATCAGACTGATAATCGCGGTGAATATCAGCATGAGCACCAGATTACCGCCGGAAATAAATTCCACGAACTGCGTCATCACCAGGCCGACCCCGGTGAGCGTCACCGTGCCAACCACAATGCCTGCAGTCGCCGTGGCAACACCGATGCCAATCATATTCCTGGAACCGGTCGCCAGGCCGTGAATAACATCAAGGCCGCCATTGCGAAGCGCCTTGAGCACCTCGCCCTGCTTACGGAACGTGTTTTTGAGCGGCTGCTGAGTAATCACAATGAAGAGCATGAAAGCGGTTGCCCAGAACGCCGACAGCTGAGGCGAGAAACGCTCAACTGTAAGACACCATAGCAGTAGCACCACCGGCAGCAGAAAATGCAGACCGGTCTTGACCGTTCGACCCAGCGGAGGAAGCACGGTCATATCATCATCACTGGCCTCCTCCAGGTCCGGGAATCTGGCTGCGTAGCCAATCAGACCAACGTAGATAGCCAGCAGCACCGGCGTCAGTATCCAGGGCGCAGCATCGCCAAATACATCTTTGGTCCAGCCAATGCCGTAATAGACAATCAGCGTCAGCACGGCGAGCCCCAGCAGCATGATCACCCACGTCAGCAATCGCTGAAGCATGGTCGGCTTGTGCAGGCGCTCCAGTCCTTCCATCCCGAGCTTGCAGGCTTCCAGGTGCACCATGTACAGCAAGGCAATATAAGAAATCATGGCCGGCAGAATGGCGTGCTGCATTACTTCCACGTACGAGATGCCGACGTACTCAACCATCAGAAAGGCCGCGGCCCCCATCACCGGAGGCGTCAGCTGTCCGTTGGTGGAGGCGGCCACTTCCACTGCCCCGGCCTTGGTTGCCGGAAAGCCGACCCTTTTCATAAGCGGTATGGTAAATGTCCCCGTGGTCACTACGTTGGCAATAGAGGACCCCGAAATCACGCCACTGAGCCCGCTGGAGACTACGGCTGCCTTCGCCGGACCACCACGCATATGCCCCAGCGATGCGTAGGCCACTTTAATGAAATAGTTCCCTGCTCCTGCTTTTTCCAGCAGAGCACCGAAAAGCACGAACAGGAACACAAAACTCGTGGACACCCCCAGAGCAACACCAAACACGCCCTCTGTGCCCAGCCACTGGTGGGAGGCAAGCTTATCGAGGCTGACACCGCCATGGGAAATCACGTCCGGCATATAACGGCCGGCAACGGAGTAAAAAATAAACACTGCAGCTACGATAGTCAGGGGCAACCCCAACGCACGCCGTGTCGCTTCAAGCAACAACACCAGGCCGACGATGGCGACCACAACATCCTGAAGAATGGGCGCACCCGGCCGGGTCGCCAGTTCCTCGTAGAAAAGGTAAAGATAAGCCGAACAAAAGGTGGCCAACAGCGCCAGGCCCCAATCGTATAGCGGAACGTGGCCAGTGTGCCTGCCCTTGAACATCGGGAAAGCAGCGAACGCCAGAAACGAGGCAAAGGCCAGGTGTATCGAGCGGGCTTCCGTGGAATTGAACATGCCCACTTCGAACATATACGGCAGCGGGGAAGCAATCCACAATTGGAACAGCGCCCAGACTACCGGCACCACAAACAGAACAGCCGCCGCAGACCCGGTAGCGGCTCTACCCCCTGTTTCGGTCTGCAGGAACGCCTCAACGCCGGAGCTTTCGGTGGAATCCCCTGGCTTGGGATCATTACCGGTCATAGAAATGTCCTGTGGAGGGAGTCGTTAAAGGAAACCGGGGGCAGCAAGCGCCGCCCCGGTCATGGCTCATAACCGTTATTTGATCAAACCAGCTTCCTTGTAGTACTTCTTGGCCCCATCATGCAGAGGAGCGCTCAGGCCGTCGCCGACCATCTCTTCTTTGGTCAGGTTTGCAAAGGCCGGATGCAGTCGTTTGAAGCTGTCAAAGTTCTCGAACACCGCTTTCACAACCTGATAAACAACTTCTTCCGGCACATCCGAAGTGCTGACAAAGGTGGCACCGACACCGAAGGTTACCGTGTCTTCCTCATTACCGCGATACATGCCGGCCGGAATAACGGCTTTACGGTAGTAAGCGTTATCGTTGATGAGGCGCTCAGTGGCTTCGTTATCCACTTCCACCAGCACGCTGTCGCAGGAGGTGGTGGCTTCCTTGATGGCACCGGACGGGTGACCAACCGTGTAGAAGAATGCGTCGATCTTGCCGTCACACAAGGCCTGGGACTGCTCAGAAGCCTTCAGCTCAGCGGCAAGGCCGAATTTTTCCATGGTCCAGCCCATTTCATCCATGAGCACTTCGGCTGTGGCACGCTGGCCGGAGCCCGGGTTACCGACAGAGACCTTTTTCCCTTCCAGATCTGCAAACTCGGTAATGCCGGAGGATTTGCTGGCAACCACAGTGAATGGTTCTGGATGCAGGGAAAAGACAGCACGAAGCTCCTTGTGGGGGCCTTCATCTTTAAAACTACTGGTGCCGTTATAAGAGTGATACTGCCAATCAGACTGGGCAACTGCCAGATCCAGCTCGCCCTGGCGAAGGGCGTTCAGGTTGTATACGGAGCCACCGGTGCTTTCTACTGAGCAACGGATACCATGCTCTTTACGGTCCATGTTGACCAGACGACAGATAGCGCCGCCCGCCGGATAATAAACACCGGTAACACCACCGGTACCAATCGTCACGAACTGCTGCTCCTGCGCGGAAACCGAAGTCGAGGCAGCGCCCAGACTAACGGCTGCAGCAACGGCAAAAGCAGAGGCTTTAAGTTTCAGTGTCATGTGTGCTCTTCCTTTTTTTTGGTCATTATCGTTGAGTGCCCACACTAGAGTCTGCGGACAAACATCCGTTCCGTTCTAAAACATAGAACACTTCAGGCCATAAATAAAGCGAGGAAGTAGCACGCTAACCAACTGACCTGACAACAAAAAAGCCCGCGACAACGGGCTTTCGATGAAACGCCTTCAATCAGGACCTCGCTGCCAGTGCTTTCGCCCGCATCGCCTCCGGGCGCAGCAGGAAGCGCGCCAGGGCCGGCAACAGCCAGATGGCCCCTATCATGTTCCAGAGAAACATGAAGAACAGCAGGAAGCCCATATCGGCCTGGAATTTGATGGGTGAGAAGATCCAGGTCACCACGCCAATACCCAGGGTTATGCCGGTGAAGATCACCGCCTTACCGGTCGAGCGCAGGGTTTCATAATAGGCTTCCTGAAGCGACATCCCTTCCAGCAGGTACTTCTCCAGCTTGCTGTAGATATAGATGCCGTAATCCACACCAATGCCCACACCAAGAGCAATCACCGGCAAGGTAGCCACCTTGATGCCAATACCGGACACCGCCATGATTGCCTCGCACAGAATGGAGGTCAGCCCCAGCGGAATCACAATGCATGCCACCGCCCGGATCGACCGGAACGTCAGGAAGCACAGAATACTGACCACGCTGTACACCAATAACAGCATGATATTTTTGGCGTTGGAGATTACTTCATTCGTGGCCGCTTCGATACCGGCATTGCCCGCCGCCAGCAGGAAAGTATGCTCGTTATTACTGTGATTGGCAGCGAACTGTTCTACCCGGTCAACCACGGTCTGCAGAGTCTCGGCCTTGTGATCTTCCAGAAACACCAGCACCGGAGTCAGATCACAGTTGGTATTGATCAGTCCCGACGGGGCATCCCGGATCGACGCATTGATGATGGTCTGGTTTCGGGACAACTCGTACCACTTCCAGTTACCTTCATTCAGTGCCTTGGTCACCGCTTTCGAGACATTCGCCAGCGACGCCGAGCTCTGCACGCCGGGCGTATTCTGTAACTCCCACTGCAGCGTGTCCATCGCCCGCAAAACACTGTATTGAGTGCATTGCTCTTCCGGCGTTTTCACCATCACCACCAGCACATCGGCGCTGGTAGAGTAATTGTTGATGATATACGCATTGTCCTGATTGTAGCGGGAATCCTGACGCAGCTCCGGCGCCCCCTGATCCAGATCCCCCACCTTCAGATCCTGCTTGAAATACAGACCCGCACCCAGCCCGATGGCGGCAATCAACAGAGAAACCGGGGCCACTGAGGGGCTGGCCAGGCGAGAAAGCACACGCCACTTCCTGTCCTGCTTGTCGCCATGATTCTGAACATGGCGCACCCCGCCTTTGGAGATGCCCACATACGACATGATCAGCACATGCAGAACCAGGTTGGTGATAATCACGAAGGCCACACCCAGCCCTGCAGCAACCGCCAGGTCACGAATGACATCAATGTCGATAAACACCAGAGTGAGGAAGCCAAAGGCATCGGAGATCAATGCCAGCATGCCGGGAATATACAGAGCCCGGAATGCCAGCCGGGCAGCATTTTCGGCATCAAACCCCCTGGCCGCCTCAACCGCCATGGCGTTGACGATCTGCACCCCATGGCTGATACCGATGGCAAACACCAGAAAAGGAACCAGAACTGAATAAGGATCCAGCCCATAACCCAGCAGCCTCAGGGTGCCCAACTGCCAGAACACCGCAATAATGGACGTAAGAACCGGTACCAGCGTTCCGGTGATACAGCGGGAGTACCAGAACAACAACAGGGTGGTCAGCAGAACGGTGATGCCGGCAAACCAGGCAATGGAACCGATGCCCTCAATCAGGTCTCCCACCTTCTTGGCAAATCCGACGATGTGAATCTCTACATTCGGGTTCTGCGCCTGGTATTTATCCCGGATCTGCTCTTCCAGCTGACGGGAAAATTCCGCGTAATCCAGCGCTTCACCGGTGTCCGGATTCTTTTCATACAGGGGCGCGTAAACAATGGTGGACCGAAAATTGTCCGACACCAGCCGCCCCACTTCGCTGGAGCGCAAAACGTTCTGGCGCAGCTGCTCCAGGCTATCGCGGGAACCGTCGTAGTTATCCGGTATAACAGTGCCACCCTGAAAGCCCTGCTCGGTTACTTCCACCCAGCGCACGTTGGACGTCCACAGGGATTTCAGCCCGGAGCGATCAACACCACTGAGATAAAAGACTTCATCAGTAATCTGTTTGAGGGTTTCCATGTAATCGGCGGTAAAAATATCGCCTTCTTCAACAGCCACCGCGATCCGGACAAAGTTGCCCAGATTATCCAGATCGTCTCTGTGATCGATCATGTTCTCGATGTACGGATGTTCCAGCGGAATCATCCGTTCGAAACTGGCATCGGGCTGAATCTTGATCGCGTTGTAGCCCAGGAACACCGTCAATATCAGGAACGCGATCAGGATCAACGCCCGATTGTTGAATATCAGGCGCTCCAGAAACGGTTCTGCTTTCGGTGTGGTCAGGTAATGTTCACCCCTGTCATGCATCGGGTCAGACATGCAAAAATCCCTCTACTACATTAAAGCGTTATTGCCGCCACAGGGGCGTTAGTCCAGATTCCGGCCACGGGCATCGGTGGTTTTCACGCCGCCTTCGCCAAACAGCAACAGGTTGTTCTCGGCCAGCGGCACAACCGCCATAATGCCATCCCGATCACTGCGGAAATGGGCCTGAAAACTTCTGCCATCGTCATTGCTGTACAACACAGCCCCGCCATTTCCCACCAGCGTGACACGCCCACCTTCGGCAACGGCACCCCGGTTCAGCGTTGAATTGCCTGCATTCGGCACGGTTTCCCAGCTCTGACCCAGATCACTGGAAATCAGGGTGTTACCTCGAAGACCGAACACCAGCATCTCGCCTTCTTCACCGGTACCGCTGATACCGAAGAGTGAACCGGAGTAGGGACTTTCCCGCTTTTCCCAGGTATCGCCATTGTCTTCAGACACATGAATCTGGCCGGACTCACCGGCAATAACCAGAGCGCCGCCGGCAATGCGCGTGATGGCGTTATAATGCAGATTCCAGTCGTTATCGAGCTGGGGCGACCAGTCCTGCCAGCTTTCCCCGCCATCAAGCGTCCGGAAAATCATGCCGTAAGCACCCACCACAAAACCGTGCCGGGCGTTTTCAAACCAGACATCCAGAAAAGGATTTACCGGGCCGACCTCCAGATCCGACTCGGCATTCTCAAGTGCGAAATACAGATCATCCAGCGCCCACTCAAGATCCGCGACATCTTCCTCAGGGGCCTGCTCGATCCGCTCTTCCATGTCGGCAATCTGCTCCTGCTTTGTTTCGATGATCAGTCTGCCGGCCTGCATGCCATCCATCTGCAACTGCCAGCTTTCACCGGCGTCGGAAGACTGCAAAACCGCGCCACTGTGGCCCACGGCCCAGCCGTGCTGGTCAGTTCCGAAATCAATCGCAGTCAGGGTGACCGAAACGGGCACGTCGGCCTGATTCCAGGAAGTGCCCTCATCGTCGGAGTAAATCACGTGGCCCCGCTCACCAACGGCGACGATCCGGTCGTCGATCCGGCTAGCATCAGTCAGCAGGGACTCAGGAGCAAGGTCGGTATCGCGCGCGGGTGTTTCCAGAACGTCTGAAACTGCGTACGCCACCGGAGCTGCCAATGTTATGGCAAGGCCGAAACAGGCATATCCCGGGGAATTGCACAGGAAGCTTCTAACCATTCAGATCGCCTTTATTCTGTTTATATCGTGACGTGCCTGCCGGAGTTGTTATTGAGTATTAGCGGGCAGGATCGGAGATGGCATCCACATTCAGATTAGCCAACCAGCGAATATTGTCTATCGACCGAAAGTGCGATTCTGGTTCCGGCCGCGCCGAAGCGGGGCGTGCGCGGCCGGTATTCTGGTTCTGGTGTCGGCCTGGCTTCAGTCTGCCAGGCTCTTGTGCACCACCTCGTAAACATCCCGGGACAGATTGTCTTTGTCCCGAACGCTTTCCAGGGCCTGTTTCATTTGCTCGCGATACTGCGGTGCAAACTTCCGCCAGCGGGTCAGCGGGCTGACCAGCCGCGCGGCAATCTGCGGGTTGCTGTCATCAAGCCGGCGAACCACCTCTGCCAGAAATTCATAGCCACTGCCATCCGGGTTGTGGAAGGCCGGGAGGTTCTGGCCGGCAAAGGCACCCACCACCGAACGCACCTTGTTCGGGTTTTTCCAGTCAAAGGCCGGGTGCGCCAACAGATGGTGGATATGCGGCAACTGACCGGTCTTGTCACTGGCCGCCTGCACCGAGAACCACATTTCGACCACTTGCGGATCGTTCCGGAACTGCTCGTAAAACGCGTCCAGTGCCTGGGTGCGTTCTTTGTCAAAGCCGGAATTCACCAGGGCACTCAGGGCGCCAAGGCGATCGGTCATGTTATCGGCTTCCCGGAACTGACGGTTCGCCAGCGCCAGGGCCTCTTCATCGTTGATATACAGCAACCACGCCAGGGCGGTGTTCGCCAGGCTGCGGCGGGCAATGGCTTCGGGCGTCAGTTCGTACGTGCCCGCCTGCTGGTTGCGCTGATAGCACGCCACCAGCTCGTCCCGCAGGGAACCGGCCAGATGCCGGAGAACCCGCTCACGGGCATGGTGAATGGCCGGAACGTCGGCATCCTCAGACAGCTCCACCAGGTAGGCTTCCGACGGCAGCCGAAGCATTTTCGCCACCAGGGCCTGATCCAGCGAATCATTTTCAAGCAGCGTGCGATAGGCCTGTACCAGTCGCGGCTCAATCTCCGAGTCATCTTCCTGCCCGATCAGCGACTGAATCACATCCACCGCCAGACGCTGGCCGGCATCCCAACGGTTGAATCCGTCCGGGTCGTGGCTCATCAGGAACAACAGCTGCTCTCGTGTCCAGGGATAGTGCACCCGTACCGGCGCCGAGAAACCACGAAGCAGCGACGGTACCGGCTGCTGGTCAACACCGTGGAATTCAAACTGTTGCTCGGCCTCGGTGATTTCCAGCACCCGCTCAGCAGGGCCGCCTTGCTCTGACGCAGTCAGGTTCAGAGGCAGCGACTCGCCATTCTTGTCCAACAGGCCGATGGCAAAGGGAATATGCTGAGGTTTCTTGTCAGTCTGTCCCGGGGTATCCGGAATCGACTGGCGAATCGTCAGGCGATAAACGCCCTGCTCCGCGTCGTATTCATCTTCTACCGCCAGCACCGGCGTACCGGCCTGTTCATACCACAAACGGAACTGGGTCAGATCCCGGCCGGAGGCATCTTCCATGGCTTTGACAAAGTCATCGGTAGTCACCGCCTGGCCATCATGACGCTCGAAATACAGATCACTGCCTTTGCGGAACAGCTCCGGGCCCAGGAGGTTGTGAATCATGCGCACCACTTCTTCACCCTTTTCATAAATGGTCAGGGTGTAGAAGTTGGTGATTTCCATATAGGACGCGGGGCGAACCGGGTGCGCCATGGGGCCGGCGTCTTCAGCAAACTGGGCGGTACGCAGCAGGGTGGCATCTTCAATGCGCTTCACCGTGGGCGAGCCAGCATCCGCGGAGAACTGGGCATCCCGGAACACGGTAAAGCCTTCTTTCAGGCTCAACTGGAACCAGTCCCGGCAGGTTACCCGGTTGCCGGACCAGTTATGGAAATACTCGTGGGCGACAATCGCCTCAATGCGCTGGAAAGCGGCATCGGTGGCGGTGTCCTGGCTGGCCAGCACGCACGAGGAGTTGAAGATGTTCAGGCCCTTGTTTTCCATGGCGCCCATGTTGAAATCATCCACGGCGACGATCATGAAAATGTCCAGATCGTATTCCCGGCCGTAGACCTCTTCATCCCAGCGCATGGCGCGTTTGAGCGAATCCATGGCGAAGTCGCACTTCTCGGCATTGCGGGGCTCTACGTACATGCGCAGATCGATCTCGCGCCCGGAACAGGTGGTAAAGCTGTCGCGCTTTTCCACCAGGTCACCGGCCACCAGAGCAAACAGGTAAGCCGGCTTGGGGAAAGGGTCTTCCCAGGTGACAAAGTGACGGCCGTCCGCCAGCTCGCCGTGCTCGACCGGGTTACCGTTGGACAGCAGTACCGGGTAAGCCTTCTTGTCGGCTTCGATACGGGTGCGGAAACGCGCCATCACATCGGGGCGGTCCGGGTAGAAGGTGATGCAGCGGAAACCTTCGGCCTCGCACTGGGTGCAGAACATACCGGAGGATTTATACAGGCCTTCCAGCCGTGTGTTGTTCTGGGGTTCAATCCAGGTGACCACCGACAGCTCGAATTGCTCCGGCACCTCCGGGACAATCAACTTGTCGCCGGAGTCTTCATAGGCGCCGGCTTCCAGCGCCTTGCCATCCAGTGCCACGGACTCCAGCGTCAGGCTGTCGCCGTCCAGCTCCAGTGGTTTTCCAGCCTCAGTGGACTCAGGATTACGCCGCACAGTCAGGGTGCTGCACACCCGGGCGCCGTCTTCGAACAATTCGAAACGAAGATCAATATGGTCAACCAGATACGCCGGCACCTGATATTCGCTCAGGTAAATAGTTTGTGGCTGATTGGTTCGCATTCATATTCTCCAGATAAACAGGATGGCCAGATTAAAAAGACGGCCAGATAAACAGATGACCGGGTTCAGTCGAGCACCCGGAACCGGACTTCATAGCCGGTAAATTTACGGATGTTGATCACTCCGGTATCGAGAATCAGGTACTGGCCTTTAATGCCTTCCAGCGCACCTTCGACTTCCGGGGTTTTGTCCAGGTTGTGACTGGTCACTTTCGACGGCCACACCTGCACGGGATAACTCAGCGCCTGCGGACTTTCATCGACCACACGCAGGCTGTTTTCGCCATGCTCCTGGCGGAGACGGTCCAGATCCTCTTCGATCAGGCCCAGGATTCTCTCGCGCTCTTCGGCCAGGTTCAGCTCCGGCACGTCGCCTTTGAGCATCGCCCGCCAGTTTGTCCGGTCTGCCACGTGTTGCTTGCAGACCACTTCCGCCAGGCCGGCCAGATACCGGGTGGCTACCCGCAACATGGGAATGGCGTCTACCGCGCCCTGGTCAATCCAGCGGGTTGGCACCTGGGTGCCACGGGTAATCCCCACTTTCAGGCCACTGGAATTGGCCAGATACACCACGTGTTCAACCATGCAGTTGCGCTCACCCCACTCGGGCTCCCGGCAGGTGCCCAGATGAAAGTGACATTTTTCCGGACTCATAATGCAGCTGTCGCAGGCCGCCAGCTTACGAAAGCACGGGTAACAATAGCCCTGGCTGAAACTCTTTTTGGTAGCGCGGTCACAGTTTATACAACGGATTACGCCGCCAAAGTCCAGCCGCACCCGACGTCCGATCAGATCATTCACGGGAATTCGGGCGTCGCCGACCGCCAGCCGGTAGCTCACGGGGCTTTCCGGATCGGCCGGCATTTTGCGCAGCCGGCCTGTTACATCAATCGGCTCGCTCAAACCTTGACCTCGGTGAACTGGTCCGAGCCGGCATCCGGCTTTTTCTTGCCGAGATTGACCGTCGGGTCACAGGCTGTCCCGGTTTTCTCGCCACGGTCGATGTAGCCCACACGCTGTTCCTCGGGAATATTGTGCTTGTTCTCGTAATAAATAACCGCTTCGAGACTGATTTCCCGTTGTTCCGGCGTTATCTTCCGGCCATCCGGCCATTTCCCAAGCTCAATCGACCGCTTGAGGTTCTGATAAACCGTCGGATCCAGCCGCTCAATCAATTCTTCGTAAGTCATATCAGTCTCCTGGAAAACTTTTCATTTAAAAACGGCAAATCCGTTTGACAAACCTAAACGATAACAATTATCATTATCTCACCAAATGACAAAGGTCGTATCATTTGGTCTCTCTCATCAGGAGCTTTACGCTCTCTTTAACAGCCTCACCTTTCGGTGGGGCTTTTTTTTGCCCGAACGATTATCGCCACATTCGCCCACGCAACGGCAGTACCGCCGCGCAGGCCAGACCGGCCAGGAAGCCGCCCAGATGCGCTTCGTTGGCCATTCGGCCAACACCCATCATTTCCGGAATGGGGGTATAGCCAATAACCATCCATATCACAGCAAAGGTTACCAGAGCCGGCGGGAACTGGAACCTGGGCCGGCGCTGCTGGCTAAGCCAGCAAAACGCCAACAGACCGTAGACCACGCCAGACAGGCCGCCGAACAATGGGCCGGAAACCAGATACTGCAAGCCGTTAGATACCACACTGGTCACCAGAAACAGGATAAACAGCCGGCCCCGGCCATCCATCCATTCAATCTGGCTGCCCAGAAACCACATCATCACGGAATTGAAAATAAGATGGGCCCAACTGAAATGCAGAAAGTCCGGCGTAATCAGGCGCCATACCTGACCGCTTGCCAGCGTCGCCAGCAGGGCATCAAGGCGACCGTCCAGCGTTTCAAAGGTACTCCAGGCAAACTGCCTGGGGTCTGCCATCATCATGGCAGCGGCCACTGAATTCTGCCCCATACCCGTCAGCCAGACGGCAACCAGAGCAATTGCAATAATCACTGCCACGGCAGGCGCATGCCGTGGAGCCGGCTGCCACCGGCCTGACGGCGTAATCGGGGACGATTGCTGTGTTTCCAAGATCACCTCTTCGGGTTTCAGCGTGCGACGCTGTCTTCGCTTGCCGGGTAATCCGGCCGCTCTGGTTGGTCTACATCGATCCAGACGAACTTATCGGGTGACAGCACCTGCTCACCGTCCATCCGGTAAGCCACCATTTTGTCGTACTTCACCGCGCTGTAATCAATGCAGGCGACATTAGGCTTCAATGGCGCAGGTTCGCCTTCCATCCAGTAATGCCCGACAAAAACCGGAGGCGCGTCCGGCGGATAGAACAGCAGCTGTTCGCGTTCTTCATCCGTCAGACGGTGCTGGGCCACTTCCGGCGGCAGCGGGTCTGGCTGAAATACCACATCCGCGTAAGTTTCCGGATTTTCCGACCAGAACTTGGTGCGGAAAAACTCCCGCACATACCCGTCTGCGCCGGTGATCGCCATGCCCTCGGGCAGTTTGAGATCGGTACCCCGCAACAGGGTGTCCATCACCTGGCCGGCAAAGGATTCCAATGCCGCAGAAGCGTGCAGGAATTCTTCGTCGATACACCCATCGGGATGAATCTGCCGGAACTTGTCGATCAACTGCTGATCCCAGCAGGCATGCACCACCCGGAAATCCTCTTCCTCGATAAACAGAGGAATGTTGTAAAACCAGTCGAGAAATTCGTTCCACTCATGTGGATACGGATCAAACTGGTCGAGGGTTTCTTTTATCAGACGATTGTGTCGGCTGTTGTGCTCACGCAAAAAGGTTTTCCCACTGCCCGGCCGGGCACGGGTGCAATAGCCCATGGCATTATATTCGTGGTTGCCCATCACAATCCGGGCCGAACCATGCTCGACCATATCCCGCACCAGGTGCAGGGCTTCACGAATATGTGGCCCACGGTCAATAATATCGCCAATAAAAATAGCCTGACGGCGCGGATGCTGGTAAATGCCGTTGGTTTTCCGGTAACCCATCTGCTCCAGCAAAAGCTGCAGGGTGTGGGCACAACCGTGGATGTCGCCAATGATGTCGTAACCGCGACTCTGTTTTGAAGCTTTTGCCACCATAATCAGCTCGCTGCTATTTCGCTTGCCCAGCCCAGCTTGTCGCGACAAGTGGCATAGAAGTTGTGATCGGTCGGGTGAATCAGACGGATCTTGAACGGCTTTTTACTGATACGGATGAT
>Ga0209300_1000305_pt1 | contig 27898 bp, 34 predicted proteins | sample Shrwel_input2_RT_FD_187535 | JGI IMG/M metagenome (GOLD analysis project Ga0209300, IMG submission 187535) | Subsurface microbial communities from deep shales in Ohio, USA - Utica-3 well 1 S input2 RT (SPAdes) (version 2) ... | reverse complement strand
TGATTATATATTAGAAGCTGACCTAGACTTTGGTGGAGCAGAAATAGTTGGTATAGGGCAAACTAGTGAAACATTTTTTACAGGTCACTTTGACGGTAACTATCACACTATTAGTAATTATAGAATAGATTTCTCAAATGTGGGTACATTATTTTATGGTGTAGGTTTAAATGGAATAGTGGAAAGACTTACTATAGACAATGGTAAACCACAGACAGGTTATTATGCAGGAATGATTGCAGGTTGGACAGAAGAGAATGGAATTATAAGAGATTGTAAAGTAATGAATACTGAAATGTATTTATCTAGTATCCAGTATGGTGGTGTATTTGTTGGTAGAACAATGGATACAAGTAAAGTTGAAAATTGTTTTGCTGTAAATATTACTACAAATACTGGCAGTTTAGATGGTGCTGTAAGTAATATATTACATTCATCTACTGTATCTGATTGTTTCTATGTAGATAATAATGATATTACAGATAATGGTAATGGTACACCACTTACTGATAGTGAAGCTAGAACAAAACAGACTTTCCTAGATGCTGGTTGGGATACTCATATTTGGAAATTAGAAGATGGTAATTACCCTGTATTGGAGTTTACACCACAGATAGAGACTAGAGGGGTTAATGTACCTCTAGAGCTTATAGTGTCCTCACAGACTATCCTAGAGCGTCTATCAGACGGTTCTATGGTTGATATAAGTGTTGATGTTAACTCACAGATACTATTAGAGAAGTTTTCTAGTGGTAATGATGTTAGTCTAGAATTAGATATAAACTCACAAACATTATTAGAGAAGTATCAAAATGGAGAAAGTATTAATATTGGTATTGGAATTAATTCACAGACATTACTTGAGAAGATAAAAAAAGGTTCTAATATTGATTTAAATATAGATATAAACTCACAACAGTTAGAAGTAATACAAAAAGGTGCTAAAGTTGAATTACAAATTTATGTTTCTAAAAGAAGAAGAATATTACTTGTAAGAGAGGAAGTATTATTAGCTGATTTAAAGAGAGGTGTTATTTTAGAGGCAGGTAGACGAAACTAATTTAGTTTAAAGAGAGGTGATTGAATGATACCTACTAGTGAAGATTTTGAAGTTTATCAAGGTAACTCCAAAAGAATTGTTTTTAAAACATCAGGTATCAATGATTTAAGTAAAATAGATGAAATTCATTGGTATGTAGTTTATAACATTAATGAAGATGATGTAATTTTACAGAAAAGTTATCCAGGTGAAATTAATATAGAAGTTGATAAGGAAGATAGCTCTATTTATAATATATTCTTTATGTTAAATGAAAATGATACTCTAAATTTAGAACCAAGGAAATATGACCATGAATTAAAGTTGGAAGATACAGATTTAAATGAAGCTTTTGTATCTACAATTAGTAGAGGAGAATTTGTTGTAAAGGACTCAGTAAATACTTAGATATTACAGAAAATAATATAAATTGTTAAACCTGGTCTTTTTTGGTATCCTATGACCGAAAACTGAGGAGACTGTAGGCAGAAGGAGACTGCCGTAACAAAATCGAACAGAAAATAAAAGGAGTGAATATTAATGGATTTAGTAGAAGTTTTAGGTGAAGAGCTTGCTGAACAAGTTAAAGGTAAAATGGGTGATGATGTAATACTAGTTAAGGAAGAAAATCATGTAACCAAAAGTTCCTTTAATAAAGAAAGAGAGAAACTTAAAGAAGAAAAAGAAGCTCTTGAAACTCAGCTAAAAGAAAGAGACAGTCAATTCAATCAATTAAAAGAGGATAGTACTACATCAGAAGAGTTAAAAACTAAAATTGAAGAATTACAAAATGCTAATGAGAAAGAAAAAGAAGAGATGCAGAAGAAGTTGGAACAGACTAGACTTGAGTCAGAGATTGATAAAAGACTGTTAAAAGAGAAGGCAAGAAACCCTAAAGCAGTTAAAGCATTAATGAGTATGGAAGAAGTTTCTATTGGTGAGGATGGTATTGAAGGTTTAGATGAGCAGTTAGAGAGTCTAAAAGAGACTGATGATTATTTATTTGAACAAGAAGGAAAGAAAGATGTTGGTAAGCAAACAAATCCTGGTGAAAGTAATGATGAACCTGATACTAGGGAATGGGCTAAGAAACAAATAGACAAATTTGGAAGAATGTAACATTACTAAAATAAATTAAAACAAATTATAAGGAGAGATTTTAAATGGCTAACACAATTGAATTAGCACAAAAGTACACAACTTTATTGGATGAACAGTATAAGAGGGAATTAACTTCTAGTGTATTAAGTATTCCAGACGAATTAGTAAGACAAGCACAAGGTGCAGGAGAAATTTTACTGCCTAAGATTGTTGTAGATGGATTAGGAGATTATGATAGAGCTACAGGTTACCCAGAAGGAAGCGTAAACTTTAGTTGGGAAACTCATTCTCTAGGACAAGATAGAGGTGTAGAATTTACTATTGATAGACAGGACAATGAAGAAGCTTTAGACTCTGTATTTACATTTGCTTCTAGTCAATTTGCTAGAACAAAAGTTGCTCCAGAATTTGATGCTTATAGATATGCTCAACTAGCAGCTAAAGCTCCAACTGCTCAAACTGTAAATGCTGATTTAACAGTTTCTGATACAGTAGAAGCAATTGAAACTGCTCTAGTATCTATTGATAATAATGAAGTACCAAGAGAAGGATTATATCTATTTGCTAGTCCTCAAACAATTAGTAACATGAGAAATTCTGACTTGTTTGATAGACAGATGGCACAAATTGGTGATAGAAAAGTAGATACTTATGATAATATTCCTGTAATCAAAGTACCTCAAAGCAGATTTAATGATGCTATTACTCTTAATAATGGTGCTTCTACTTATGGTTTCTCTGCCACTGGAAATGCTATTAACTTTATGTTAGTACATCAAAGTGCAGGACTACCTATTGTTAAGCAACAAGAACTAAAAATCTTTGACCCTAACACTAACCAAAGAAAAGATGGTTGGTTAATGCAGTCTAGAGTATATCACGATATCTTTACTCCAGACAATAAAGTTAATGGAATTTATGTTCACACCGAAGCTATTGTGTAAATAGTTAGGAGTTGTTAACTGATGATTACAATTAAAGAAAGAGGTTGTTATAGGCACGTGTCAAAGCGTGCCTTCAACCAAAAATGGAAAGACTTAGGATATGAAATTGTAGAAGAAGAAAGTAATGATATTAAAGAAGAAAATAAAGATCAAGCTACTTTAGAAGATTATACTGTTGTAGAGTTAAGAGAGATTGCTAAAGAATTAGACATGACTGGTTATTACTCACTAAAGAAGGATGATTTAATAGATAAAATTAAGAAGGTGAGATAAAAGGTACTGTTATATTAAGTATTTGATAAAGAGGTGATTAAATGGCAGTTACAATTATGGTTGATGAAAACAGCTATATAAGTTTAGAAGATGCAGAAGATTATTTTGAAATGAGGTTAAATAATTCTGATTGGAATGAGACTACTGATGTTGATAAAAAGAAAGCATTAATTACAGCTACAAAGAGAATAGATTATCTTAATTTTATTGGTAGAAAGTCCAGTTCTAATCAACCATTAGAATTTCCTAGAGTTTATTCACACTCACCTAATTACTTTTTCCCAGAAGACCAAAGTATAGTGAGTGGGACTAAACCTCAACAATTACTAGATGCTACTTGTGAAGAAGCTCTTGCTCTAATAAAACAAAATAATAAGTTAGAAGAGAAGTTACAAGATGGTATAGAGAAAGAGTCCATAGGAGACACTAGCAGGACGTATAACAGCGATGTAGTTAAGTTTAAACAACAGGGTAGGGGTTTAGTAAGTCCAGAGGCAAAATCTCTCCTAAGAGGCTATATAAAGTCCACAGTAAGGTTGGGATAATATGATAGAAGATTACTTAAATCAAAAAGCTACTTACTGGGTAGGAGAAACTGATGGTTTTGGTGGCTACTCTTGGTCTAATCCAAAGATTGCTTATGTTAGATGGCAAGATAAAGTTGATAAAACTAAAGATAATATGGGTAAAGAAGTAGTTAGTACAAGTCAAGTTTGGTTAAATAAAGACTTACCATATAGGTACAAAACAATTAGACTATATAGAGGAGAAACTAATGAGTCTGACCCATTAAATGTTGATAGTTATGAAGTAATAACAACCTCTATTAGAGTTGATATAGATGGTAATTTTGATGGATATAAGGTGTGGTTATAATGGAGGGATTAACAGGATTAAAGAATGTTGAGAGAAATTTAAATGAAGCTATTGAAGAGATTAAAGGTGATGTATCAGAAGGTGTACAAGATGTTGGTTTAGACTTATTAAGCGAAAGTGTTAAACTTGCACCTGTTATGACTGGTACTCTTAGAGGTAGTGGTTATGTTGAGTTTAATAACCAACAGATAGCAGAAGGTACTGAAATGGGTACTATAATTAAAAACCCTCTTATAATTGAAGCTATTGATAACCCATCAGCAGAAATAGGTTTTGGTGAAGAATATGCAGTTAAACAACATGAAGAAGTAGAATATAACCACCCTAAAGGTGGACAAGCTAAATATTTAGAAGAGCCTATGAAGAATAATACAATGAAGTATGTAGATTTAATAAGAAAGAAAGCGAAGGTGGATTAGAATGAGTACACCTGCTAATGATTTAAAAGATATTTTAGAGAACAAAGGTGTAGCAGTATTTAAGGAAGATATGCACATATCAAAAGAACCTGCTAAACCTAATAATGTTATTACTCTATATGATACAGGTGGTTATCCTCCTAATCCTAAATTTTCACAAGGACAACCTACTGTGTTAATTCGTGTTAGAAATTCTAGTTATGTCAATGGGTATGATAAGTGTGTAGAAATAAAAGATGCTTTATTAGGATTACCTAAACAAGTTATTAATTCTACCACCTATGTAGGTATCTGGATGGAAAGTGATATAGGTTTTATAGAGTATGATGAAAATGGAAGAGCAATTTGGACAATGAATTTTAGAATAAGTAGAGAACCCACACCAAGTGGGAATAGAAATTAAAAATAAGGAGTGTTAAATTATGAGTCAAGCAGCTTATGAAAAAACAATTAATGTAGATACTAATGAAGCACCTGCTAATAGTGCTAGCATGGATATGGGTGGGGAAATTCTAGACGATACTAAATTTACTAATGTTGCAGGTTATAGAAGTAGATTTTATGGTTTAAGAGATTGGTCTATGTCTCTAACTCTAGAACATTCACCTAGTGACCCAGCGTTTACAGCTTTAAAGAGTGCATGGTTAAATAGAGAAGGTGTAGATGTAGAATATTTACCTGATGGTACAGCAGGATTTTCTGGTGTTGGTGTAGTTGAGTCTTTCAATTATTCTGGTGCAGTAGCAGATAAAGAGACAGTAGAAGTTACAATTCAAGGTAATGGTCAATTAACAGAAGTATAAATATAATCTCAAATACAAGGTGGTGATTTAATGAGCACAGCAGGATACAATACAGTTATTAAAAGAAATGGTACAGTTACAGCTTTTAATGCTGAGTCAATGACTGCTACTACTTTAACCAACCAATATCAAATAGATGATACATCTAAAGAGGTTTGGGATACTTCTGTTGAGCCTACTTTTTATGAGGATGCATCAGCAATTCCTTCTTCTGATATAGAAAATATTAATTATCTATTTGGAAAAGTTACTTTCTCTACAGAAAAGACTGGAGCAATTACAGTTGATGGAGAGTACTTTCCTACACAGACTATAAGTTATGGTAGAGAATATACTCTTGATCAATCTGTTAATCTAGAAGATGCAAGTAATTATGATGATGCTCAAAGTAATAATGGATACAGAACATATGTCTCTACATTATGGGATATAAATGCTTCTATTACAAGGTTAATTTCTGATTTAACTGAGGCAGATATTCTCTTCAATATTTGGGAGAATGGTGACCCTATAATCATTGAAATTCAACCAGGTGGAGCAGATAATCCTATATTTAGAGGGTATATGATAATGGAAAGTAATAACGTTAATGGTGAAGTAGACAGTTTAGAAGAAGAACAAATCAGTTTAGTTTTAAATGATAATGGTAATGGTGTAGGTTTTGGATGGTCTGATTTTTAGAAGATATTTAGGCAGGTGCAATTCCTGCCTTTTATTACAAACTATTATTATTGCATAACCTTCTCAGAGGCTTAAAATGGTGTCTAGAATCGATTTATTTTGGAAAGCAAGGGTTTAGTACCTTTTAGGAAATACTGCTCTATATGTCCAATTTAAGCAGTTTTAGAGGGTATTGTAAAATGCAATATAATACTGTCAAATTTAAATTAATTATTAAAGATTTACTAAAAAATAGGGAGTGAATATATATGTCTATTAAAGATGATATTAGAAAAGAAACTGTTGGTAAGAGTAAGGACTTTAAGAAGAAAGAAATTAAGATTAATGATAAATTATCTGTAGTAGTTAAAGAACCATCTGTAGCACAGAGAACTAAAATTCTACAGAAGTCTAAAGTTCAGTCAGCACAAGCTAATGGTGATTTTGACACTATAGATACAGGTAAAATGCAAGCGTATGCTGTTATTGAATGTACTTATACACCAGATGGTGAGAAAGTATTTGATGAAGCAGACCTTGATAGTATGCTTAACTCACCTAGTACAGCTAAATGGTTAGATAAAGTTGGAGAAGTCGCTCTTAACCTATTAAATGTACAGGATGAGGAAGAAGTAAAAAACTAAAGTATGACAAGGAGGAGCTTGCAATCTTCACAATTGCAGATAGGTTAAATAAATTTGCTCATGAAGTGCGAGCTTTACCTGTCACAGAATTTGAACAATGGAAACAATATGTAAATTATAAAAAGAGACAAGGTAATAGAGAAATTAGTAAAGCTGACGGAGCAATGTTAGTTAAGACAGTAGAAGGCTAGAAAGTAGGTGGTTGAAATTAATCTCGGAACATTAACAGCTCACATAAATGCAGATACCTCTGGCTTAGATAAAGGAATGAGAAATGCAGAAAGACGAATGAAATCTGCTTCAAGAACAATAAAGAGAGCGGCTAAGGTAGCTACTACTGCTCTAGCTGGTATAGGAGCGGCTACAAGTTATATGGTACAAGCGGCTTCTGCATCACAAGAATTAAATAACGTAGTTAATCAGAGTTTTGGAGACTCAGCAGATGCTATTAATGATTGGGCAGATGAGACAGCAGGTGCTATGAACCGTTCTATTTATCAAATGAGACAATTTAGTGCTATGAACCAAGCAATATTAAAACCTTTATTAGGTACAAATAAACAGACAGAACAAATGTCAAAGAACTTAACAACTCTAGCTGTTGACTTAGGCTCATTCTTTAATGTAGCTGATGAACAAGCATTTGATGCAATCCAGAGTGGATTAATGGGAATGGTAAAACCCTTAAGAACTTTTGGTATAGATTTAACACAAGCAACATTACAAGCTTATGCATTAGAGAAAGGTATAGATGCTAACGTAGAAAAAATGTCTCAAGCAAGAAAAGTTCAGTTAAGATATAATTACTTAATGGATAATACAAATCATATCCAAGGAGATGCTATTAGAACAGGTCATACATTAGAGAACCAGTTAAAAAGATTAAGTGGTGAATGGAGAAACCTTAGAGGAGCATTAGGTAAGCAATTCCTCCCAGAAGCTACAAAAGTTGTAACTAAAACAGCAGATATAGTTGAGAACTTATCTAATTTAGATGAAGGTGTATTAAATAATATAAAGAACTTCACCTTATTTACTTCAAAAGTATTAGCTGTTGTAGCAGGATTAGGTTTATTTACATTTGCAGTAGAGACAGTAATAAAGAGTTTAGCAATTCTTGGTACTATTTTTGGGGTCATTACTTCACCAATAGTATTAGGTACATTAGCAATTGCCGCCGCTTCTTATATGCTTTATACAGCATGGACAGAAAATTGGGGTGGAATTAGAGATAAAACAGAAACTATATGGAACAATCATTTAAAACCTATTTATGATAAAATGTTAGAATGGATGGGAGAAGCTTGGGATTGGATAATTGAAACAAGTGGAGACGCTTGGGATTGGATGAAGAATACCACTTGGAGAGAAAAGTGGGAAGATATTAAACAATGGATGGAAGCTGGATGGAACTGGATAATAGATATTGCTGGAGATGGTTGGGAATGGTTAGAAGGAAAAGCACCAGGTCTAACAGGAGCAGTAGAAACAGGTTGGTTCTTTACAGTTGATTTAGTTAATGATGCCGCTAAGTGGATAAGAGAAGATGCTTATGATTGGTTTAATAATATAGTTAAAACAACTTGGGAATTTACTGTAAAAGGTTTAGATAGTATATTTGATATTTGGAATTGGATGAATAGAAATGTAGGACAGAATAAGTTTGGTATAGGGGATAATGCTCAAAGTGGACAGAATACCGTTCAGAACCCTCTTAATTGGCTGTATGAGTCACTTATAGACCCTAATGGTGGTAGAGATAGTATAATAGGTCATGGCTTTAAAACAGGAGGTCTCACAGGCGATATAGGAAAAGATAAAGTTGCAGGTGTAGTTCATGGAGGAGAATGGGTAATGCCTTCTTGGATGGTTAATAAATTCCCCCAACTAACAAGAATGTTAGAAGGTATGAGAACAAAAGGTTACCAAGATGGTGGTTCAGTAATGACAAGCTTATCAAGTGGTTCTGGTGGATTTTCTTTCCAAGGAATTTCAACTTGGATAAAAGACTTGTCTGATAATATGTCAAGTATAACTGAAATCTTAGGAAAAGGGTTTAGTGCCTTATTAGATGTTCTTGTAGATGTATTAAATGTGATTGGAAACATTTTACCTTTTGAAGGAACAGACAATTTAGGAGATAAAGTTAAAGACTCAATAAATAACTTTAAAGATATAATAGATAAAATATTTGGGAAACCAGAGAGCAGTAATGATAATACTGGAGGTAGTGGTAAACACGTTCCATTACCAGGAAAAACAGAAGATGCTTGGACTAAATTAATGGGTAAAATCGGAGTTGCATGGATAGATTTAAAAGAAAAAGTTAAAGGTATGTGGAGTAAATCTCTTAGTGCTTTTAGTAATGCTAAAGAATGGCTTCAAAAACCTTGGAACGATAAACTAAGTGATATGAAGAATATGTTTGCAAAAACAGTAACAGGGATAGACTGGAAGAAGATTGGTAGTAATCTAAAAGCTGTAACTGGTTCTATTTTACAAGGAGCTGGTGGAGCTGGTGGAGGACTATCAGAAATGTTATCTGGTAATTTTGCAGGCGGAATTATGTCTATGGTACAAAATAGTGGTACATTTGCTAAAGTAATGGAAGATATAGGGCCTGTACTAGCTGAGATAGCTAATATTATAGGAGAAGTATTTGCTCCTGTATTAAGAGTCCTTAAACCTCTATTAGAGGCTGTAGCAAAGGTGTTTAGATTTGTAGGTATAGTAATTCTAACAATAGCTAAAGGTATCTTAGATGCTTGGAACTTTGTAGCACAAGGTATTGAATTGTTAATTAATGGTATTATTAAAATGTTAAATAAAATACCTTTTGTAGATATAGATTATGTAAGTCTAACAGTAAGTACAGATACTTTAGAACAATCATTAGATGACTTAAAGAATGGTACAGAAGAAACAACTGAAAGTATGGAGGAAATGAATAAAGAACTCCAAAATGTACCAGATATATTCAAGATTGCAAGACGTTCTATGGAGGCGGCAATTGGAATTAATATTCCTTCTGCAGCAGTTGGTGGAACAGTTCTTGGTAGTGGTATAGCTGAGGTACATAGAGGAGAAATTATAGCTAATGAAGAACAGCAAGGAGCTTTAACAGGTAATAGTGTTCATGTTCATTTTGATGGTTCTGTTTATGGTATGAATGATTTCAACCAAAAAGTAGATGAAGCTGTTCAGAAAGCTAATAAGAAGAGAAACAAGTCTAAATATGGAATAAGTAGGGGTTGATATAGATGGCAACAGCAACATACAACAATATAGATATACCTTATATTTATTCACAAGATGTATCAACTAAAGTTATAGGAGAACGTACTCGTACAGCACGTGGTAAAATGAGGCAAGACTCTATTGTAACTAAAAAGGTTTATGAATTAGAAACTAGACCAATGAAGAAAGCGGATGCAGACTTATTAATTGATGAATTAGAGTCAACTAAGTTTGCATCTGGTACATTTGTTATAGAAGGTGTATCTTATCAAGTATATATAACAGATATAAGTGCAGAGAGAACACAGTTCGAAGCTAGAGATGGTAGTGGATGGCAAGCAGATGGTAGAAAGTTATCCTTAACAATAGAGGAGGTATAATAATATATGATAAATACAAATAGGGAAGTTATACCTCAGATTTTGGTCTCTAGACCAGATGGTAGTACATGGGAGGATATAACAACTCATGTATCAGATATAGATGTAGAATTAGGGGATGTATCTGCTCTTGGTACAGGTGATAGTGGTGCAGATAGTGTTGTAAGGACAGTTAGTTTCACAGTAGTTAATGATGAAGATAGTAACTTTGCACCTAAAGACAAGAATTCTAGTTGGAATAATTTTGATGTAGATGATGATGGAAGAGATGAATATGAACCACTTCTATTTCCTATGAGACAAGTTATTGTAAGGGTAGGAATACAGAGTCAAGGAGAAACAAGTCCTACCTTTTATGATATATTTGCAGGATACATTGATAGTGCAGATGCTAACCCTAGTGCTGGAGTAGTTGAAGTAGATGGTAGAGATTACGCTAAAAGGATGCAGTACTCTTATATAGAAGGAGAGTATGAAGTTGCTTCTTCTGGTTCAGATACAGCTATAAATGTTATTAGAAATATTATAAATGACAATATGGAAGACCCTCCTACAGTATATGATATTAATAACTTACCTTTAGGAGTTAAGAAGCAGAAGATAGAGTATAAGAGTGTCTGGGATGCTGTACAAAACTTTATAACTGTTAGTGGTTGGTTTATGGGTTATAGATACAATGAAACTGCTGATGAATGGCAATTACAAATAATAAAACCACCTCGTACTAAATCTGCTGTTGATTATGCATTTGATGCTACTGATGATATATATACACAAGACTTATCTATTAATGATAATGATATAAGGAATGTTTGTAAAGTAGTTTATCAAGATAGTAACGGGAATATACAAGAGGTTGTTAATAAAGATCAGACCTCAATTGATAAATATGGTAGAAGACCAATGGAATTAAAGTTTCTAGATGAGATTGATAAGCATATAGAAGCTGATAGACTTTCAAATTATGCTATTAATGACCTATCTGAGTTAATTTCAAAGACTAATATTGATATGCCTATATTTCCACAGATTGATTTATTTGACACTATAACATTAGATTACCCAGAAATGTCTTCTACAGTAGATTTTTATGCAGTAGATAGTGTAAGACATAGAATAAGTATATCTGATGATACTAGTACATTAAGAACAGAAATACAGGCAACAGGTAAAGTTAGAGGTGGGCAATCTAAATGGTTAAGAAATGAAACTAGACCAGGTGCAGCTGAACCTATTTCTAGTAGTGATGTTAGAGATTATAATTTAATTTCATCACCTGCTAATATAGAAATTAGACCAACAGCAAATGGTGCAAGAATGAGTTTTGATAGTCCAATAACAGATAGTATTAGTTGGAAATATTCAAAAGTATTTGTATCTGAGACTCCAAATATTAATATTAGTGATGCAGGTACTTATGACTTTACAAAACAAGCTAAAGCTACTCAATTTAATTTTGCTGATGAAATGATTATGGGACAAACATATTATTTAAAGTTAGTACATGTAGGTTCTCAAGATAGTGTATCAGAACCTTCTGCTGAATATAATGTTGTAGCAGGGAATATTGATAGAGACCCTAATACAGTTCCTTGGCATAATATATATTGGGGAGCTGACTATATTAAGTTAAGTTGGCAACCAACATTTGAAAACCATTTTGATGAATATGTTGTTAGATTAAATGACACTAATTTTGGAACTATAATAAATTCAAATAGTATTATAACCAAAGGTAAGAATTTAAATTACAAGTTTGAAGGTTTTGATACTAATACAGCTCCAAGGGAAGAAAGTTATAACTTTTATGTTGCAGGTAAAGATAAAAGTAATAATTATAGTATACCAGAGCAAGCAAATATACAACATCCTGGTATTCAGAAATTAGACTTTACTAGTCAAGATGTTAAACCTTTACTTTCTTCAATTAAAATAACTCTTCCTAATGTATTTTCTGAGACTAGTCAATTAGTTAGTTCTGGTTCTACAACCTCAGAAGAGAAAGAAATTTTAGGGTATAGATTATTCTTTCAAGAGGTAGACCCTGATACAGGAGACCCTATTGGAAATGAACAAAAAATACAAATATCAGTTAATGAATTAGGTGATGGTGTTTACTATTTTGAAGCAGAAACAGGAAAATCATTTGATATTAGAGTTGGAGCTTATGATAGTGTTTATAATCCAATTCATAACCTAGCTTTATTTGAACAAACTAAATCTGACCCTGTTAATGTAACAATATTTGGTATTCAAGAACCAGATATTCCAGATGGAGTAATAGACGAAAGTAAATTAACTACTGGTTTATCAAGTACTATTAGTTTAAATGAAAGTCGTTCTACCTCTAATGGAAGTTGGATTGATACTAATGGTTCAGATATAACAACTACAGTTAATGAAGTATTCCCAGATGGTACTACTAATACATCTCAAATACAGCAATTATCAGATGAGTACTCAGTTAAGATACAGACAACATCTAATGGAACAGAAGTAGTTACTGGATTTGGTTTAAATTTAGAAGGAGAAACCTCTGAATTTGCAGTAAGAGCTGATAGATTTAGAATATTTGGTGATACCACAGCAGGTACAACAGTTAGTAGTCCTATATTCTCAATTGATAGCTCAGAAAATAAAGTATATATTGACTCAGACCAAATAACTTTGAAATCTGGGACAAATAACTTCTTTGACTTAGATAATACAGGATTAAGTATTAGTACAGATGATTTTAGTATGGATAAAAACGGTAATGCTGTATTTAGTGGTGAGTTATCTGCTGCAAAAGGTACATTTGGTGGTGAACTAACTGCTGCTACAGGTAGATTAGGTAATTCAACTAATTATGTTGATTTTGATGGAAATAACCTATATATAAATTCATCTCAATTTACATTATCAGATACAGAAGCTACATTCCCAGGTGAAGTTGATTTGGAAGGTAGTTTAAAAGCTGGAGAAACTTTAAGTCCTAGTGGAAATGGAATGATATTTGACCAAAAGGGTTTATCAATTATAAATGGTGGATATGATGTAGTACAAATAACTACTCAATCTCCAAATGATTTAGATGTAGGTACTATAGGCGTATATGATTGGTCTGGAACTGGAGAAAGAGTTATAATGGGGGTTGACACTACTTTACAGGGTGGTACATTTGAAATGTTTAATGCTAATGAGTATAATACTGTATTTCTTGATGGAGGTACTTATTTTCAAGGTAATTATAGTTCAGGTGAAGGCTATGCTATTGGTGGTAGACTTTATTTAAGAGATGAAATGGGTAATACTAATGTAAAACTAACAGCTAGACCTCAATCTGATGCTAATTATAGCTCATCTGCTTATTTTGAGTTAAGTGGTAATGCTCAGTTTTATGGAAATGTTGATATTACAGGCACATTAACAGGTTCAACTAAGAACTTTAAAATTCATCATCCAAATAAAGATAAGCAAGAATACTACTTATACCATAGTACAGTTGAGACTAATACAGCAGGAGATAATATTTATAGGTATTCTGTTAATGTAGAAAATAATCAAAAAGAAATAAAATTACCATCCTATTTTAAATATTTAAATAAAGACTCACAAGTATTTGTAAATCCTCAAAACCATTTTGGTAGTGGATATGGAAATATAGAAGATAATAAATTACTAATAGAAACAGATAAAGATGGAGAGTATAATATTCTAGTTATTGGTACTAGAAAAGATGAGGACGCTGAAAAAGCTTGGGATGGTGCAGAAAGAAAATATACTGATATAGGAGACTTAGAGCAGGCTTATCAAAGAAATGCTGAATTTGATTTAGATAAAGAGAAATTAGAAGCTCAAAAAAGTAGGGGGAATAAAAATGGAAAAGGAAACAATGGAAAAACTAAATAAGTTGTTCAGTAGATTTGCACAAGAGACACAAGCAAGCAGTTTTGCTGTAGAGAATTTACTAAATAAAGTCACTAGAATTATGCAAGAAGAAAATAAAGAATAAGAAGAATTACTATATCAACCAAGTATAAACGAGGTGTTGTAATTGGCAGATGAGAACTTTCTCTCTAATAAAGAAGTAATTGGTAATTTAATGGATAGAATGGATGAGTTAGAAGCTTCCCTCTCTGAAACTAATAGAATAATTGTAAAATATAATGGTTTGAGAGAAGACTTAGAAGAAGCAGAAATTGAAGTAGAAGAAATGAAAGATGGTTTAAAGCAGGTAAAAGAAAATGTATGTGATATAGAAACTAAACAGAAGACTAATAAACAAGTAAAAGATTATTTAAGAAGGTATGGTAGTTGGATATTTACAGGAATAACATTTATCCTTTACTTATATGAATTAGGTGTATTTGACAGTTTATTCTAGGAGGATATTATGAATAATATTCAAATTAGTAAAGACTTTAATCTAAAAGAGTTTGAGTGTACTCATCCAGACCATCAACATGTTCAAATAGATGAGCAATTACTAGAAAACCTACAACAATTAAGGGATTTTTTAAATGTCCCTTTAATTATAACCTCAGCTTATAGATGTGAGGAAAGAAATAGACAAGTTGGAGGAAGTAAGAATAGTCTTCATAAACAAGGTAAGGCTGTGGACATACTGCTATCTACTATTCCTGTTGATATTGATGATTTAGAAGAAATAGCAGAGAGATTAGGTTTTGATGGTATAGGAAAATATAATACTTTTATTCATCTTGATGTAAGAGGTTATAAAGCAAGGTGGGATGAAAGGGTTTGATTAGGAATGAGGATAAAGAGAGATGAACTCTTATATGAACAGGAAAGTATAGACAGTCTTATAGAGAAGGCTAATAAAAGGATAGCTAATACAAAGTTGGAAAATGTTGAAAAGTATAATGATGAAAAGTTAAATCAACTAGTATTGGACTATGAGTTATTAGGGACTGATGAAATGAAGGTAAGGATAGCAAGGTACATTTTAATAATATTAATTAAACTAGGAGGAAAACGGATTATGAATGAAATGGTAGCTAAAGCATTAGAGGCATTGATGGAAACTGATCTAGACGATAAGTTTTATAAGATTTTAGCTGATAAGGTGAAAGAGGAAATTCCTGGTACTCAGTATGAGCCTATTATGGGTGAATTACTAATACAACTAGGAGATGAGCTAAAGAAGCCAGAATAGACATATATATATATATAGAAAAAGCCCTCACCGTAAAAAGTGGGGGCATTTCTTTTTTATTTAGTTATTTATGTTAGAACCCTGTGTAAGGCTCATAACACCACCATAAGGAGGTTTATATTAGTTAAGGGTGTAATATACTATACTTTTGATTACTCCTCTATATAAGGCTTATACAGCCTCTGAGAGGGTATTACTCTTATCAAGACCTCTAGTAGTCCAATGATTTAAGTTTAAAACTCTGCTAATAGACGCTTGTTTTACATTAAACCTTTCTGCAACCTCTGATTGAGTCTTATTCTCTTCAAAATACATTTTCATTATAGGAAATACATCCCTATATCCTACTTTTGAACCTTTACTATTACATTCTAATTCTCTTTTACTTAAATCTTCTACTGTCCAATGATTTAAGTTAATTACTTCTCCAATAATAGACTCACTAGAGCTATATAAGTAAGCTATTTGGGATTGAGTTAAGTTTTCTTCAAAATAAAGCTTCATAATCTCAAATACGTGAGTACAATTAATCTCTGAGTATTTTCTTAGTGATTTACTTGTCTTTAAATTAGATTCCTTACTTCTAACCTTCCCATACATAGGATTATTCTCTCCACTATTAATATGTTTACCATAAGAAGGGTGATTTTCTCCACTACCAGTTCCCTCTCCTCCAATAGTTAAGTTATACCCCTCACCTTTAAAAGTATTATAGTATTCTATCCATTTTTTCTCTTCCTCATAAACATCTTCTAAACTAACTACAGATAAAAGATAAATATTGAAGTTTCTTTCTCTATACTTATTAAAAGCACCTTGTAAATGATTATTAATATGTTTCTTGTTTCTTAATTCGTATAAGTGTTCTTTTTTTCTCTTTTCAAAATTATTAGTCTGTCCTATGTACTTCTTTCCATTAATCTTATTCTCAATACAGTAAATATAACCTTTTTTCATTATTAAGCATCCCCTTTTGTAATTTATAAGTAATTATGTAAAAATTTTACTTTATTCTTAAAAAAAAAATAATGAGTTTTCTTTTTAATTTTCATTTTATTTCTCCTACTCTTAAAACTTAGTTATTAAATAATTCCTCTTTTAATTGAGGTAACTTATCAGATAATCTATTAATAGCTCTACTAATAGAAGACTTATGTACATCTAACCTATCAGCTATATCTGATTTAGTAACCTTAAAACCACACTTATTAAACTCATTTAGTATATCTTTCTCATTAGGTGTAAGAAAATCTAACTCATAGAAGTCAAACTCTATTTTATTCTCATAGTAGATGTTATTATCTTCATAAGTTACACCAAAATTACCTTCTGTTGCTTCTGTAATAGCCTCAATACTATTACTATCTCTATCTAATGTTCTCTTATCAGCTTGGTTTCTTCTTAAAGTATTAATTAATTTATTCTTATATACTCTATTAAAGAATGAAGTTAACCTAGCTGCTCCTTCAAATTTAAAATCTCTTAAACATATATCTAAACTTTCTAATGCTATACTATCAGCTACTTCTTGTTCAATACTCTGATACTTATTACTTATTTTACAAATCATTCCATAATTCATTACAAATATCTTAGCTAATGCTTCATTCTCTCTACCATTCTGATACATCTTAATTAATTCTTTCTCTTCTGTTTCCTCTACTAGTTCAGCTACCTTTACCATCATCTTATAAGTTTGGTTATTCATTATTAATCAATCCCCTTTGTTATTTTTTATTTGTGCCTTATAAATATTGTCTTATTTACCCTCTTCACTAACAACAACGATAAAAAAGGGTAAAAGTATAAATGAGGTTGTAAATTAATTTAAATAATTTCTAATAGAATAGTTTCTCTCTTTTTACCCCCTCTACTTATTACAACCACATTTTACCCACTTTATGCAAAATAAATCACAAATTAATTTAATTTATCCTCTCTAATACTAATATACGATTTTATATAGCATAAAGTTTACATTGATTACTAAACTATTACCCCTTCACTTATTACAACGATATTTTAGGCACTTTATGCAAAATATAAGTAAAATTAATTAAAAACTTTACCCCTTCACTATAAACGTACCCATTTAAGGTGTATTATACAAAGAGATTATCAAATAGGAAGGATACAGAAGTAATTGGTAGTATTGGAGAGTATTAGAGGTTTTATCTGTTCTCCTAGAGATAGCTAATAGGTAAGGTATAAAGATACTGATAGGAATAGTTAATCTAATACACCTATAAGAGGGGTTTTATTCGTCAGCTTGTCTGACAATGTCTTTATTACCCCTTTAATATAGCCCCATCATCCAGCTTCGCTGGGAGAGGAAGACCTTTTCTGTTTTCTATTTGAGTTACTTGTATTAGTAGTATTAGCTAGTTAGTATTAGTTAGTTTAGTAGTATAACTATCTATTACTATTACTCACATTTTACCCCTCAAAAGTTTACATAGAATTGAAATTAGTTAAAAAAGATTGATATTTCCTCTTATTTGACAATTATTTACATTTATTTGAATTAATTTAGTTTAAATGTAAACTTTTAGCACCTTAAATACGAGTAATAGTAGTAGAGAGGGAAAAAGAAGGAAAGTGAATGATAATGATTAATTATAGTAAGATATTAAATAAAATATATTTATTCTATGATGAAATGGAAGGTTTACCATCAGAAGATGTAAGAGAATATCAAGAACAATTTGAAGAAGAACTATATAAAGAATATGGTATTGATGTTGATTTAAGTGATAATATTCAATTCATAGATGATTTAATTAGTTAATAAAATTTAGGTGGAGGTTGTACATCCCCTTTCCTCCATCTATACATTTTTATATAAATTTAATAAGCTCATTATTAAAACATACTAAGGGGATGAAAAAAATTAATCTAAAGGGGATTGATAAAAGTGATTAAATTTAAAGAGATTAAAGCTGATGTTGTAGAGGGTATTCTTAGTGATGTTACTGTTACAGAAGATGGTTGTTACCTATATCCATACATAATGGGTAGTGGTTACCCTCAATACCAAAAAGGTGGAGAACATGTATTAGTTCACAGGTTAATGAAAACATTTGATAATCAGACTGACCTAGAAGATGGTTTAGTTGTTCATCATACTTGTGGTAATAAAAATTGTGTTAATCCAGCTCATTTAGAAGTGATGACTCCTCAAGAACACATAAAATTTCATAATACAAGATTAGATGATGTAGAGTTATTTGTAATTTTTAAGAAATATTATAGTAACGATTATACTTTAATGGAGCTATCAGATGAACTAAAAAGTTTAGGAATTGATGTTCACTATTCTTATATTTCTCAACTTATTAATGGAAATGTTAGAAAAGATGATGTTAAAGGACTTCATAATTATTTTAGTGGAAGGTCTTAATTGATAAATTTCTGGTTAAGGATTATATAGGGGAGTTAATAGCTCTCTCTTTTTTATGCTAATTTATTCAAGTTTTATAATGAGAACAGCTTATAAGAGGGTTTAATTAAAATGTGGTGTGTAACACTATTAAAAGATTTAAATGCCTAGTGTAGGCTATGAGAGCCTTACAGGAGGTGTTAGGAATGCCCATAAGTAAAAGACCTATTGATAACACAATTGATAGAACTAATTTTAATAGATATTTAATTATATTTAATATTTTAAATTAGAGTTAAATTATAAGGGGGATAAATCTTATGAGTATCTGTAATCTTTGTTATAAAGAGTATGATGGTGATGAGTTGATAAATAGATATTGTCCCGAATGTAGGGAAACTTTTAAAGATACATATGAAATACAAGTTTATGAATTAAGATTAGCTATAGAAGAGTTAAAGAAAGCAATAAAAACAGCGTGGAAAGATATATTCACCTAGTGGAAGGAGTGTTTACATTGACTAGTAAAAAACAGAAAACTACATATGCTAACCTAACAAAAAAGCAAATGACTGCATTACCTATGTTTGTTGACCCTTCCATTACCTCTATAAAGGCTATCGCAGAGAAATGTGGAGTAGCAAGGTCTACTATATATGATTGGTTAGATGATGAAGAATTTAAAAAAGCAGTTGATAGAAAAATTGATAGTTACACAGACAGTCAAGAAGCTAATATATGGAAATCTTTAATAAAAAGAGCAAAAGATGGTAATGTAAGAGCTATAAAACTTTATTTTGAAATGAAGAATAAATATAAGGATAGAAAAGAAGTTACAGGAAATAACGGAGAACCAATTGAAGTAGAGTATGACTTATCGGGACTTTCCGATGAGGAGTTGATTGCACTTGAAGAAGTTAATCGAAAAATCGAGGGAAGCTAAAAGAGAGTTATCTAGAAGACACCTTTCACATTTTCTTGAGTATGATAGTGATTATAAATGGATGAGAGCAAAGCATTTAGAGTTAATATGTGAAAAATTAGAAGCAGTAGAAAATGGAGAACTTAAAAGATTAATGGTTTTCTTACCTCCAAGACACGGAAAATCGGAAGTAGTTAGTAAGAAATTCCCTGCTTGGTATTTAGGTAAAAATCCAAATAAAGAAATTATATTGAGTTCTTATGCAGCTGATTTAGCTTATGATTTTTCAAGAATTGCTAGAAATACTTTAAGAGATAATGCAGACCTATTTGATGTTTCTTTAGCAAATGATAGTTCAGCTATTAAAAATTGGAATATAGAAGGTTATGATGGTGGTTTAACAGCAGCAGGAGTAGGAGGCCCTATTACTGGTAGAGGTGCTAACGTAGCAATAATAGATGACCCTGTTAAGAACTGGGAAGAAGCTTCTAGTAAGACATATAGAGAGAAAGTTTGGAAATGGTATCAGTCAGTTTTACGTACAAGATTAACTCCAGATGGAGCTATTGTATTGGTAATGACTAGATGGCATGAAGACGATTTAGCAGGTAGGTTATTAAAACAAGAAGGTAATAATTGGGATATAGTTAATTTTCCAGCAATTGCAAAAGAAGAAGACATTTTAGGAAGACAAGAAGGAGAAGCATTATGGGAAGAAAGATACCCTGTATCTGAATTAGAAGATATTAGAAACACCTTATTAGATAGAATGTTTTTATCTTTATATCAGCAAGAACCTAGAAAGACTGATGAAAGTGCATTATGGAATTATGATATGTTTAAGTATTCTAAAGACTATCCAGACTTAAAGAAAATTGTAGTTGCTATTGACCCTGCAACAACTAATAAAGCAAAAAGTGATGAGACAGGTATCATAGTAGCGGGTATAGGAGAAGATAATTACATTTATGTGTTAGAGGATAGATCAACTAAAGCATCTCCTAATGGTTGGGCTAAGATAGCTATAGCGGCTTATGAAAAGTATAATGCAGATACTATTATTGCAGAAGTTAATCAAGGTGGGGATATGGTAGAAAGTGTTTTAAGAAGTGAGAGTAGAAATGTATCATATAAGAAGGTTAGAGCATCTAGAGGTAAACGTGTAAGAGCAGAACCTATTGCTTCAATATATGAACAAGGTAAAGTTTTTCATGTAGGTAAATTAAAGAAATTAGAAGATCAACTTACAACTTGGGAGCAAGGAAGTGACTCTCCAGATAGGTTAGATGCTCTAGTATGGGCATTAACAGAGTTAGCTTTAAATAGGAGAGCTAGTAGAGTTGTAGGTAAACCAAAAGGTTTTTAGGAGGTGTGTGAATGATAAATCCAGACAAAATAAATTTTTTACATACAGGTAAGAATTGGCCTCCAAAAGGTCATAAAGAAAGATTAGATAGATATAACAACAATAAAAAATTATTCTTAGGAAAACATAGCGAAGTTTATTTAGAAAATATGATGGAGAGAATTGATTTAGATTATAGTTCTAATTTATTACAAATATCAGTTAATTTTCCATCAGCAGTAAGTAAGTTATATTCAGATTTATTATTTGGTGAAGAACCAATGTATTCAGCAGGTGAAGATGAAGAAGCACAAAAGTGGTTAGATAATTTTATTGAGATGAATAATACAAAGACTAAAAATTATAAAGCAGCATTATCTCAAAGTTATAGAGGAGATGCAATTTATAAGGTTGTAATGGAGGATGGACAAGCTAAGTTCCAAGTTGTTCCAGCTCAATATTGGTTTCCTGTATTAGATAGAGGTAATATTAATAAGATTAATGCACACGTAATTGCTTTTACAGAGAAGATTGATAAGGATAGAAAGAAACTCTATGTAGAAGTTCATCAAGCAGGTAGAATTGATTATAGAACTTATATACTAAAGAATAATGAGATATTAGAAATAATTGAACGAGACGAAGAGTTAACAGGTGTTAATAAACCATTAATATTCCATGTACCTAATCTACAGATAGATGATAGTTTATATGGGATTGATGATTACACAGAGGCAGATACACTATTCGCAGAGCTTGATATACGTCTTGCACAGATAGCTAAGATACTTGATAGGCATAGTGACCCTAATATGTATGGGCCTCAAAAGAACAGTACTTATGACCCTACAACAGGCGAAGAGAATGTAGATGTTGGTGGTAGATACTTTGAAGTAGGGCCTGATGAAGAACCTCCAGGATATTTAACTTGGGATGCTAGATTAGAAGCTAACTTTAAATATATTGATAAGATAATGAAAATGCTTTATATTGTAACAGATACTAATGCGGCGGCTTTTAGTTTATTTGAAAATGGTAGTGTTCCTAGTGGTAGTGCTATGAGAAGGTTACTTATGAGAAGTGTTGCAAGAACTTCACGTAAAAGATTACCTTTTGATGATGTATTACCTAAAATGATTAAGACAGCTAATGAATTAGAAAGAAAGAATGGAATAGATACACCAGAATTAACTGATTTAAAGATTGAATGGAATGATGGATTACCAGATGACCCTGCTGAACAAGCAGAAATTATGAGAAAGAGAACAGCAGATAAAGCTACTATATCACAAGAAAGTGCTATTAAATCTCTTGATAATAAAACAGGAGAAGAATTACAGTCTGAATTAGATAAAATGAAGCAAGATGCTATGAGAACAGCCCCTCCAGAACCAGCTCCTACAGTATTTGGAGAAACTGGAGAAGAGGAAGAAGAAGGAACAGAACAATAAAACTTTTTATAAGGAGTGAATAATAGATGGCAGTAACAGTAAATTTATATGGAAACTTTTTTAATAATGCATTAAATTCTTTAATACCAGATATTGAAGGTGCAGGTAATTTAGAATGTATGTTACTTGATGCTAATCATACTTTTAGTGAAACAGATAATACAGTATCAGATATAGTTGCTAATGAAGTTGTAGACGCTGATTATACAAGACAAGCTTTAAGTAATGTTGTAGTAACTCAAGCTACAGGGACAATTAATGTAGATGCTGATAATATTTCATTTGGAGCAAGTACTTCAATATCTGCTAGTCATGCTGTAATTTATACAGTAGGTACTGACGATACAGATAGTTACCTAATGGAGCATATTAACTTTGGTGGAGTACAAGAAAGTGTTAATGGAGAATATACTTTAACAGTAGATGCAAATGGTCTATATGACGTGGTGACTTAATATGAGTAAAGATATGAAGATTGGTATTCCAAAAAAGAAAACAGAAACTAAAGATTTTATTGATAAATTAATAGAGCAGAAGAAAAATTCAAAGGGGGAGTAACAATGCCTGTAGTTGTATTCTTTGAGAAAGAAACAGAAACTAGAGCTAAGATTACTATGATACACAACCAACCTTATGATGAAAAGAATGGTTTACCTTTAGAAAGAATAAAACAAGGTATTGAAGTTGAAAGTGTCCCTAAGAGAGAGAATATAGAGGGAAAGAAAGCTGTAGCTTATATTAACCCACAAACTAAAGAAATATGGTATGAATATGAAGATATACCTTTAACTAAAGAAGAGCAGAGAATAAAAGAATTAGAAGATAGAATAGCAAAATTAGAAAAACAATAATTTAGTTAACTTATAAAGGAAAGTGGGTGATATATTTGGGCGATTATAATGTATATGCTGGTGCTTATGATGGAATAATTGCAGGTATAGATAGTGCTGGTAATGAGTTATGGTTTACAAGACCCTTTGGAGATACTATTAGAGATGGTGCTTATGGAAATGAATATATGTATTATGGGTATGATAATGGTGAAATATCTAAAATAGACCCTGCTACAGGAGATTTAGTTAGAAGAGGGCTCGTAGCAAACCATTATATAATGTCATTAGTTTTAAGAAATGATGATACAATTTATATTTCTACTTATGATAATGAAGTAAGAAAAATAGATTCTAGTGGTAATGTAGTTTGGACATATACAGGACATAATACAGGTGTTTTTGGATTAGAGATTGATTTAGACGGTAATATTTATAGTGGCGATTCGAATGGTAAACTCCATAAAATAGATAATGATGGAAATAATATATGGATTGCAGATAAAGTTCATAGAATACGTGGTATTACAATAGATAATAGTGGTAATATTTATTATGGTAATGATAATGGTACTGTTTTTAAATTAGACTCTGATGGTAATCAAATATGGTATTATAATATAACAGGTAATGATGTTTGTACTGATTTAACAACAGGTGATACTCCTTATATTTATTCTTCTAGTTGGAGTGGACATGTAGAAAAAATTGATACTTCTGGTTCTAGTATTTGGACATACTGGACTTCTAGTAGAAAAGAAGTAGTTAGAGTCGACCAGGATGGTTTTGTTTATGCTGGTGGAGGTAACGATATTGTCCATAAGATATTAACTGATGGTTCAAACTATAGTTGGTTATATAGTGAATTAAGAGATTGGGTTCAAGCTGTAGCAGTAGAGCCTGGTACTTATAGTGGAGGGTTTTTAGCTCCTTCAGAAACAAATGTAAATATTTCAATACCAAATAAACAAGTAACTACTAGCACTTATTCACCAGAAATTGTATTAATTGTTTTAGATAATTTAATTAGTTTAATTAAAGAGCAAGTATCCAGCCAGTCTTACTCAATAACACATAATACAACCTCTTCTTATCCTTTTTATGCAAGCTCAATATCTAATGAGTTTGTTAAATTAAGAGAAGATTTTAACCAAGTTTATTGGGATGTTAGTTATGCTTATGATATTGAAGACTTTTCTATAAATTTAAAATCTAATATTGGAGCATCTATTTGTAGTGATAATCACATTAGAACACTTAATTTAGAAACAGGAGATGCAGTAAGCTTTGATAGTGAAGATTTTACTGCTGGATTAAGAAGTATTGCAATTGATTTAGATAGTAACATTTATGTATCTCACTTAACTACTTTAAAGAAATTTGACTCTAATTTGAACCTTATCTGGTCTTATGAGTCTGGTTCTAATGCAACTTACTCTGTAGCTGTTGATAAAGATAAATATATTTATGTATCAGATAATGATAGCTTTGTTCATAAAGTTAGTCCTAGTGGTAATTTAGAGTATAAATTTAATACTAATACCACAAGAACAGAAAGTATAGCATTAGATTTAAATAAAAATATTTATACTGGTGGATATGTTGATGATAATTTAGAAAAAAGAGATAATAATGGAAACTTAATTTGGAATAATACAGATGCCCAATCATCTATTAGGGCAACAGCTGTTGATAATGAATTTTCTTATATAGGTACTTATAATGGAAATGTTTATAAAATAAGAAATAGTGATGGAGTTTTAGAGTGGACATTTTCTCAACACACCAATACTATAACAGATATAGACGTAAACCCAGACGGTACAGTTTATAGTTCAAGTTTAGACAATAATGTTTTTGGAATAAACCCTGATGGTACTCTAAAAAGTCAAATTAACACTGTTATTACTAATGATGCTATAATGGTTACATCTGACCCTGGTTTATATGGAGCAAGGATGTGGCCTTTACAACCAAAAAATGTAAGTGTTAATCTATTAAAGAATACTATTAACACAGATAGTTACACTTTTACACTTGATATAGTTTCTTCTGTAAATATTAATATTAATCTTCTTTCAAAATTAGTTTCAGTTGTAAAGTATACACCTTTAATAATTTCTATTGATAATATTTATATAGATATACTAACAAAGACATCACAAGTTAATGAATATATACCTACTATTAGAATTAGTAAAATTGTCCAAGTAAATGCACCACCTAAGAATATAAATGTAAATAATTATCAAGTTACAATCAATACAAGTCAAAACATTAATTTAAATATAAGTAAAAAAGATGTTAATGTTAATAAGTTTGATCTATCTATTAATGTTAGTAGAAATGTTAGTTTAGATTTAGTTAAGAAAGATATATCTGTTAATAAGTATTCAGTTAATGTTATTACTAATACTGATAATATTATTACATTAGTTAAGAAAGATATTTCTATTAATAAGTATTTACCTACTATTAGTATTAGTAAGAGTCTCTTAATACAATTAAGTTCCTCTCAGAGCCTTGTAGAAGGTCATAAACCAGCCATACAGGCAGTTAAATACATTGATAGTGTTATAGCATTAACAAGTAGCACAGCAACCTTACAGGGGCATTTAATAGCTCTTATAAATAGAACAAATATATTTATTGACTTAAACAAAGTTGATAATAATATTGTTACTTATAAACCTTCAAGTTTAATAGGTACAGGATTTAAATTACTATTACCAAAAGAAGATATAATAACTAATAAAAACCTTATTGAAGTGTATAGGGAGTTAAATAAAGTATTAATACTTAGTAAAAGTGAGGTTAATACTCAGTTAAAAGGTTTATTAGTAAAAGCAATTGATTTTGATAGTTTAGGTATTGGTACTATAACATTAAATGCTGATATAGAGAGATATTTGATAGTTAATGCAACTCTTAATAGAGAAATTAATTTAGAAGGTATTATTGACAGAGAATTAATTCTTAATGGTAAGGTTGATAGGTATATTTATTTAGAAGCAATATTCTAAGATTGGTAGGTGATTATGTGGCATTTGACAGAGATTTAGCTTTAAGACAATTATTAAAAATTTATACTGATGCAAGAGATAGTTTAATTAAGACAATTAAAAAGAAAAGGACAGCAGGAAATATGGCTGCCTTTCAGCGAGCCTTATTAAAAGATGTTAATAATAAAATAAATGAGTTAAATGAAGTTGTTTATAAGTTCTCAAATGAAGCTATCCCTACTAATTACAGAAGTTCTCGTAATGGTATTCTAAAACTATTTGATAATAATAATATTGATTATACTATTGCAAGTAATTTTGCTAAAGTACACAAAGATGCTGTTAGAATAATGCAACAAAACTTTTATAATAATATGGTTAAAGCACACAACTTTGTAGGAAGACAAGTTAAAGATGAGTTAAGAAAGATACAATTAGAAGTTGCTAAGAAGAAACTTACTACAGGACAGACTATACAGCAGGCACAGAAGGAATTAGCGGATAAGTTATCTAAGCAGGGTATTACATCCTTTGTTGACTCAGCAGGGCGAGATTGGTCGCTCACAAGGTATGCAGAGATGTCAGCAAGAACTGTTATAGGTGAAGCTACAAATAAAGGTGTATTTAATCAGTTAGAAAGTATGGGGAGAGATTTAGTACAATTAACTTCTCATGGTAATCCTTGTCCTATATGTGCACCATTAGAAAGAAGAGTTTATTCTTTAAGTGGAGAAAGTGATAGGTTTCCTTCTATTGATAATGCATTACCTAATAGACAAGGAGTAATTCATCCTAATTGCTTACACAGGTTTGTACCTTATGTAGAGGAGTTAGCTGATGATGTTGAAGAAGATGAGAGATTAAGTAATAGATTATTTGAAATAGATTAAGACTAATTTATGAGATGTTTTAGGAGGTTTAAATATGATTGATTTAACAGCTCTTAATGGAGCTAGAGATAGTATATATAATGATTTCCAAGGAGTTGTATTAGTTAACAGTAGTGGAACTGAGGTATCAGATGTTGTTCCTACACACTCAGCTACAGGGTTTACACCAACTTATACTTGGGATAGAACTACAGATGGTAGAATACAATTAGCACAAGATATTCCCTTTCCAGTAACAGAAGGTACAGAAGTTGCAGGTTGGAGATCTAAAAGTGGTGCTTATGATGATGGAATTGGAGAATGGACTTGGGATAGTACATTTATTATTGGAGAAGACTTTAATACTCCTGCTAATTTCTCTTATGATGGAGAATTTACATTAAAAGCAACACCAACTTATATACAGATTAGTTTAGTTTAAGAGAGGGGTTGTAAATAATGGCTACAAGTATAACTACAACCTCTGAATTTCTAAATATGTCACTTAGTGGTGATTATATATTAGAAGCTGACCTAGACTTTGGTGGAGCAGAAATAGTTGGTAT
>Ga0209300_1000303_pt1 | contig 27970 bp, 25 predicted proteins | sample Shrwel_input2_RT_FD_187535 | JGI IMG/M metagenome (GOLD analysis project Ga0209300, IMG submission 187535) | Subsurface microbial communities from deep shales in Ohio, USA - Utica-3 well 1 S input2 RT (SPAdes) (version 2) ... | reverse complement strand
CGGCGAAGCTGCCGCAGTCGGCCACCAGCACGAAGCTGCGCAGGGTCGTATAGCGATCCATTCGATACTCCTGATATCGACAGAACTGAAGTCTCGGCCAATTCCGCCACGGAATCCAGGGCGGCATGCTTGGGCCACGTAGAAAAACTATCGAATAAAAAGACAGCCACGATCCAGCGAGCTAGCGATCTGCTTCTAACGCAGCAGGGCCGACGCGCAGCAGATCGTGAACAGATTCCAAGAATCAGGAGGAAGAACCATGGCCCGCATGAGAGCAATCGACGCCGCCGTCGCGGTAATGCGCAAGGAAGGCATCGATACCGCCTTCGGCATTCCCGGCGCGGCGATCAACCCGCTGTATTCCGCCCTGCGGGCCGATGGTGGCATCCGTCACGTACTTGCCCGTCACGTCGAGGGCGCCTCGCACATGGCCGAGGGCTACACCCGTGCCAAGCCAGGCAACATCGGCGTGTGCATCGGCACCTCGGGCCCGGCCGGCACCGACATGATCACCGGCCTGTACTCGGCTTCCGCCGACTCCATTCCGATCCTCTGCATCACCGGCCAGGCGCCGCGTGCCCGCCTGCACAAGGAAGATTTCCAGGCCGTGGACATCGAGTCCATCGCCAAGCCGGTCACCAAGTGGGCGGTCACCGTACTCGAGCCGGCTCTGGTCCCGCGCGTGTTCCAGCAGGCCTTCCACGTGATGCGCTCCGGCCGCCCCGGCCCGGTGCTGATCGACCTGCCGTTCGACGTGCAGATGGCCGAGATCGAGTTCGACGTCGACACCTACGAGCCGCTACCGGTCTATAAGCCGGCGGCAACCCGCAAGCAGATCGAGAAAGCCATCGACATGCTCTGCGCCGCCGAGCGCCCGCTGATCGTCGCCGGTGGCGGCATCTACAACGCCGCGGCCGAGGCCTTGCTGGTGGAATTCGCCGAGACCGTGGGCGTGCCGGTGATCCCGACGCTGATGGGCTGGGGCTCGATCCCCGACGACCATCCGCTGATGGCCGGGATGTGCGGGCTGCAGACCAGCCACCGCTACGGCAACGCGACCCTGCTCGAATCCGACTTCGTGCTCGGCATCGGCAACCGCTGGGCCAACCGTCACACCGGCTCCGTGGAGACCTATACCAAGGGCCGCACCTTCGTCCACGTCGACATCGAGCCGACCCAGATCGGTCGGGTGTTCGCGCCGGACTACGGCATCGTCTCCGATGCCCGCGCCGCGCTGGAGCTGTTCGTCGACGTGGCCAAGGCGCGCAAGGCCAAAGGCCGTCTGCCGGATCGCCGCGCCTGGGCCGCCGACTGCCTGGAACGCAAGCGCACGATGTTGCGCAAGACCAACTTCGACAGCGTGCCGATGAAGCCGCAGCGCGTGTACCAGTGCATGAACAACGCCTTCGGCAAGGACACCTGCTACGTCAGCACCATCGGCCTGTCGCAGATCGCCGCCGCGCAGTTCCTGCACGTCTACCAGCCACGCCACTGGATCAACTGCGGCCAGGCCGGTCCGCTCGGCTGGACCATTCCGGCGGCGCTCGGTGTGGTTGCCGCCGACCCGGCGCGCAAGGTGGTGGCGCTGTCCGGCGACTACGACTTCCAGTTCATGATCGAGGAACTGGCCGTCGGCGCGCAGTTCAAGCTGCCCTACCTGCACATCCTGGTGAACAACGCCTACCTCGGGCTGATCCGCCAGGCGCAGCGCGGCTTCGACATGGATTACTGCGTGCAGCTCGGCTTCGAGAACATCAATGCCGACCAGAGCGGCATGGAAGGTTACGGCGTCGATCACGTCGCGGTGGTCGAGGGCCTGGGCTGCAAGGCGCTGCGCGTGTTCAAGCAAGAAGACCTGCGCCCGGCCATCGAGCAGGCCCAGGCCTGGATGGCCGAACACCAGGTGCCGGTGGTGATCGAGGTGATCCTCGAGCGGGTGACCAACATCGCCATGGGCACCGAGATCGACGCGATCAACGAGTTCGAGGCGCTGGCCAGCTGCCGCGAGGACGCGCCGACGGCGGTTGGGTTGCTGGATTGAAGCCATGCGACACGGTGGATAAGCCGCAAGCGGCGTTATCCACCCTACGCCACGCCAGCCAGTGCAACCGTAGGATGGATATCGCGAAGCATATCCACCGCAAACGCAACACCCAGGGTGGCCACCACACCACCGCAATGCAGAACCGAATGTGATCCCTACAGATCAGGAGAGAGAACCATGCCCCGCTTTGCCGCCAACCTGTCGATGCTGTTCACCGAGCAGGACTTCATGGACCGCTTCGCCGCTGCCGCCCAGGCCGGCTTTTCCGGTGTCGAGTACCTGTTCCCCTACGATTACCCGGCCGAGGAGATCAAGGCCCGGCTGGATGCCAACAAGCTGACACAGGTGCTGTTCAACCTGCCGGCCGGTGACTGGGCCGGCGGCGAGCGTGGCATCGCGATCTTCCCCGAGCGGGTCGAGGAATTCCGCGCCGGCGTGGACCAGGCCATCGCCTACGCCAAGGTACTGGGCAACACCCAGGTCAACTGCCTGGCCGGCATCGTTCCCAAGGGTGCCGACCTCGGCAAACTGGAAATCACCTTTATCGAGAACCTGCGCTACGCCGCGCAAAAGCTCGAGGAGGCCGGCATTCGCCTGGTGATGGAGATGATCAACACCCGCGACATCCCGCGTTTCTTCCTCAACAACACCTCGCAGGCGCTGGAGCTGCGCGACAAGGTCGGCCACGCCAACCTCTCGCTGCAGTACGACATCTATCACATGCAGATCATGGAAGGCGATCTGGCGCGGACCATGGAAAGCAACCTGGCGGCGATCAACCACGTGCAGCTGGCCGACAACCCCGGCCGCCACGAACCGGGGACCGGCGAGATCAACTACCGCTTCCTGTTCGAGCACCTGGACCGCATCGGCTACCAGGGCTGGGTCGGCTGCGAATACAAGCCGGCCACCACCACCGAGGCCGGCCTCGGCTGGCTGAAGAGCCACAACGCCATCTGACACGCTCACGCGGCAACGCAGGCCGCCGCGCGGCCTGTCCCCTACGGAATCGAGGAGAACACTCATGGCTAAAATCGGATTCATCGGCACCGGCATCATGGGCAAGCCCATGGCAATCAACCTGCAGAAAGCCGGTCACCAGATCTTTCTGTCCCAGCACCACGATCAGGCCCCGGCCGAACTGACCGAAGCCGGCGCCATCGGCCTGGCCAACCCGCAGGAAGTCGCCCAGGAAGCCGAGTTCATCATCGTCATGGTGCCGGACACCCCGCAGGTCGAGGACGTGCTGTTCCGCGCCGACGGCGTGGCCGCCGGCGTCGGTGCCGGCAAGGTGGTGATCGACATGAGCTCGATCTCGCCCACCGCCACCAAGCAGTTCGCCGAGAAGATCAAGGCCACCGGCGCTGAATACCTCGACGCCCCGGTATCCGGTGGTGAGGTGGGTGCCAAGGCGGCCACGCTGTCGATCATGGTCGGTGGCAGCGAAGCGGCCTTCGAGCGCGCGCTGCCGCTGTTCCAGGCGATGGGCAAGAACATCACCCGCGTCGGCGAGAGTGGCGACGGCCAGACGGCCAAGGTCGCCAACCAGATCATCGTCGCGCTGAACATCCAGGCGGTCGCCGAGGCGCTGCTGTTTGCCGCGAAGAACGGGGCCGATCCGGCCAAGGTGCGCGAGGCGCTGATGGGCGGCTTCGCCGGCTCGAAGATCCTCGAGGTACACGGCGAGCGCATGATCAAGGGCACCTTTGATCCGGGCTTCCGCATCGCCCTGCACCAGAAGGATCTCAACCTCGCCCTCAACGGCGCGCGTGAGCTGGGCCTGAACCTGCCCAACACCGCCAATGCCCAGCAGGTATTCAGCACCTGCGCGGCGATCGGCGGCAGCGGCTGGGACCACTCGGCGCTGATCAAGGGCCTGGAGCACATGGCCAACTTCTCGATCCGCAAGGACTGACCCGCTTCGAGCCCGCTGCACCCGAATCTGCGACGACCGCCTTCAGACAGACAGCAATCCATCCGGCGGTGGTAGTCGCGGCACAAGGTGCCGCGGTGCTCAAAGGGTTGAGCCAGCGCTGCGCGGGGCCGGAATCACAGCGTCCCCCCACGACCAGGAACCTGCGCAGCGCCTGGTTCATCCGCCACCTCCGGGTGGCACCTCGACCTGCCCGGCAGGAGATGTCACGGCTCGAATGCCGGGCGGGTCGATTTCAGTCCTCAGCGCTTGCGTGCCCGAGCGTTAAGGTCTGCAATCGGCCCTCTGCAAGAAAAGACCAAGGAGCCAGAGATGCCCATCGATCCCCAAGCCCTGCTGCGCCAGCTGTTCGACAGCGCCATCGAAGCCGCCCATCCGCGCCATGTGCTGGCCGACCATCTGCCCGAAGACCGCAGCGGCCGCGCCATCGTCATCGGCGCCGGCAAGGCGGCCGCGGCCATGGCCGAAGCCATCGAGAAGGTCTGGGAAGGCGAGCTGTCCGGGCTGGTGGTGACCCGCTACGAGCACCACGCCGACTGCCGGCGCATCGAGGTGGTCGAGGCCGCGCACCCGGTGCCGGACGACGCCGGCGAGCGCGTCGCCCGCCGGGTGCTGGAGCTGGTCAGCAACCTCGAGGAAAGCGACCGGGTGATCTTCCTGCTCTCCGGTGGCGGCTCGTCGCTGCTGGCGTTGCCGGCCGAAGGCATTTCGCTGGCGGACAAGCAGGCGATCAACAAGGCGCTGCTGCGCTCCGGCGCGCACATCGGCGAGATGAACTGCGTGCGCAAGCACCTCTCGGCGATCAAGGGCGGCCGCCTGGCCAGAGCCTGCTGGCCAGCCAGCGTATACACCTACGCGATCTCCGACGTGCCCGGCGACGAAGCGACGGTGATCGCCTCCGGCCCCACCGTCGCCGACCCGACCACCTCCGCCGAGGCGCTGGCGATTCTCGAGCGTTACCACATCGAGGTGCCGGCCAACGTGCGCGCCTGGCTCGAGGACCCACGCTCGGAAACCTTGAAGCCGGGCGACCCGATGCTCTCGCGCAGCCACTTCCAGCTGATCGCCACGCCGCAGCAGTCGCTCGATGCCGCGGCTGAGGTGGCCCGTGCCGCCGGTATCACCCCGCTGATCCTCGGCGACCTGGAAGGCGAAGCGCGCGAGGTGGCCAAGGTGCATGCCGGCATCGCCCGCCAGGTGGTGCTGCACGGCCAGCCGATCGCCGCACCCTGCGTGATCCTCTCTGGCGGCGAGACCACCGTCACCGTGCGCGGCAACGGCCGCGGCGGGCGCAATGCCGAGTTCCTGCTCGCGCTCACCGAAGCCCTGCAAGGCCTGCCCGGCGTCTACGCGCTGGCCGGCGACACCGATGGCATCGACGGTTCGGAGGACAACGCCGGCGCACTGATGACCCCGGACAGCTTCGCCCGCGCCGAGGCGCTGGGCCTGCGCGCGGCCGACTCGCTGGCCAACAATGACGGCTATGGCTATTTCGCTGCGCTGGACAGCCTGATCGTCACCGGCCCGACACGCACCAACGTCAACGATTTCCGCGCCATCCTGATCCTGCCACCGAGCGCCTGAGGCGCTCCTGCGAGCCTGCCATGACACCCGACAAGAAGGTCAAGATCCTCGCCACCCTCGGCCCGGCCACCCGCTGCGCCGACGATGTGCGCGCGCTGGTCGAAGCTGGCGTGAACCTGTTCCGCCTGAATTTCAGCCATGGCGAGCACGCCGACCACGCCGAGCGTTTCGGCTGGATCCGCCAGGTCGAACGTGAACTGGGCCGCCCGATCGGCATCCTCATGGATCTGCAGGGCCCCAAGCTGCGCGTCGGCCGCTTCGCCGAGGGCAAGGTGCAGCTGGCGCGCGGGCAGGCCTTCCGCCTGGATCTCGACGAGACGCCGGGTGACAACAGCCGGGTCAACCTGCCGCATCCGGAGATCATCGCCGCACTGGAGCCGGGCATGACCCTGCTGATCGACGATGGCCGGCTGCGCCTGACCGTGCAGGCCAAGACCGACAGCGCCATCGAGACCCGGGTGATGGCCGGCGGCGAGCTATCCGACCGCAAGGGCGTGAACGTGCCCGAGGCGGTGCTGCAGCTTTCGCCGCTGACGGCCAAGGATCGCCGCGACCTGGCCTTCGGCCTGGAGCTGGGGGTGGACTGGGTGGCGTTGTCGTTCGTGCAGCGTCCGCAGGACATCCATGAGGCCCGCGAGCTGATCGGCGAGCGCGCCTTTCTGATGGCCAAGATCGAGAAACCTTCGGCGGTGCAGCACCTACGCGAGATCGCCCGGCTGAGTGACGCGATCATGGTGGCGCGCGGCGACCTGGGCGTCGAAGTACCGGCCGAAAACGTCCCCCGCATCCAGCGCAACATCGTGCGCACCTGCCGCCAGCTCGGCCGGCCGGTGGTGGTGGCCACGCAGATGCTCGAATCCATGCGTTTCTCGCCCGCACCGACGCGCGCGGAAGTCACCGACGTGGCCAATGCGGTGGCCGAGGGTGCCGATGCGGTGATGCTCTCGGCCGAGACCGCGTCCGGCGACTACCCGCTCGAAGCCGTCAGCCTGATGAGCAAGATCATTCGCCAGGTCGAAAGCGGCCCGGATTTCCAAGCCCAGCTCGACGTCAACCGCCCCAACGCCGAAGCGACTCTGCCGGACGCGATCAGCTGCGCGATCCGCCGGATCAGCGGCATCCTGCCGGTGGCAGTGCTGGTCAACTACACCGAATCCGGCCGTTCGAGCCTGCGCGCCTCGCGCGAGCGCCCGGCCACGCCGATCCTGAGCCTGACGCCGAACCTGGCCACCGCACGCAAGCTGACCGTCGCCTGGGGCGTCTACTCGGTGATCGACGCGCCGATGCGCGACATGGAGCAGGTCTGCCAGAACGCGCTGGAGCTGGCCCGCGCGCAGGGCATGGCGGGCAGCGGCGACACCGTGCTGGTGACCGCCGGGGTGCCGCTGGGCAAGCCGGGCACCACCAACTCGCTGCGAATCGAAATTCTCGCCTGACGCCGCAGCTCCAGGGTTTCCCCACCGCGAGGCGCTCACCCGCCTCGCGCCTCTTCGTTCGTCCCGAGCCTCTGCCATGCCCGGCCCGTTGCGTTCGCTGCTTCACGGTTTCAGCCAGATATTCCTGCAGGCACACGCCGGCTGCGGGCTGCTGGTGCTGCTGGCAGTGGCCCTCGGCGCTCCAGCGCTGCTACCCGGCATGCTGCTCGGCGTCGGCGGCGCGACGCTCTGGGCAGGCCTGCGCGGTTATCCGCCGGGCGATGTCGCGCTGGGCCTGTACGGTTACAACGCAGCGCTGCTCGGGGCGCTGGCAACGCTCTGCTGGGGCCTGACGCCAACGGGCCTGGCGGTGACCCTGCTGTGCGCCGTCCTCAGCTGCCCGCTGCAGGCGGGCCTGCTCCTGGCGATGCGCCGGCGCGGTTGGCCGCCGGGCTTCACACTGCCCTTCGTCCTGCTGGGCTGGGGCCTGATCGCGCTATCGACAGCCCCCTCGGCAGGGCCCGTCGACGCGGTCGCGGCAACCTGGCCGGCGTGGCTGCAGGCCGGCCTGCGTGGTATTGGCCAGGTGGTGTTTCTCGACCATGCGGCCAGCGGCGCCTGCCTGCTGCTGGGCGTGCTGCTCGCCGAACGGCGTGCCGGGCTGTGGCTGGCGCTGGGCGCACTCATCGGCACGTTTGCCGCGCTGGGCGTCGGCCTGGCGGGCGCTGCCAATGGCCTGCACGGGTTCAATCCGGCGCTCGCCGCGCTCGCCAGCAGCCAGGTACAGCGCGGGGCGGCACCGCTCGCCGCCGCCCTGCTCGCGGCCCTGCTGTCACTGGCGGCGCATCGCTATGGCTGGCCGGCTCTGACGCTGCCGTTCATCCTGGCCTGCTGGGGCCTGCGTGCCCTCGCGCCGGTCAGGCCGGCTCAGCCGCAGGTTTCTCGCGGGTCCTGATCGCGCGGGTAAGTGCGCTCTTCCTCGATACGCCCGTCCTGGGTGTGGATCTTTACCGAGCCGGTGCGCAGCTTCATGTAGTCGCGGGTCTCGCTGATGATCTCTTCCTTCGTGGTCGCCTCGACCAGAACCCGGCGATCGCCCTCCTCCTTGAGTACCCAGCGATCGTCTTCATGGGTGATGTGATAGCGCTGCATGCGGTTCTCCTCAGTGGCTGTCCTGTCGTTAGAGGCCGGATCGCCGACCAGGGTTCGCCTGCCGGCCAGGTGCAAATAACCTCTTACGGTTAAATACACCCGGCATCTGCAAGGTAAAAACAACCCTAACAGCGCTGCGGTCCTTGATTTCAGTCAATTCCAGAGCTGGTACGGAAGTTGAAACACCCAGGGCAGACACACCGCGCCTGCGGTGCACCATCCCGGAAGAGGAGTCATCCATGCTTTGCGCCGAACAACGTGCCCTGATCAAAGCCACCGTCCCGCTGCTGGAAAGCGGCGGCGAGGCCCTGACCACGCACTTCTACACCATCATGCTCAGCGAATATCCCGAGGTACGCCCGCTGTTCAACCAGGCCCATCAGGCCAGTGGCGAGCAGCCTCGCGCGCTGGCCAACGGCGTGCTGATGTACGCCAAACACATCGATCGGCTCGAGGCGCTGGGTGGGCTGGTGGGGCAGATCGTCAACAAGCACGTGGCGCTGCAGGTCTTGCCCGAGCATTACCCGATTGTTGGCCGCTGCCTGCTGCGTGCCATCCGCGAGGTGCTCGGCGCGGAGATCGCCACGGATGCCGTCATCGACGCCTGGGCGGCGGCCTACGGGCAACTGGCCGACCTGCTGATCGGCGCCGAGCAGGCGCGCTACGATGCCGCCGCGCTCGCGCAGGGTGGCTGGCGTGGCGCGCGGCGCTTCGTGATCGCGCGCAAGGTGCAGGAAAGCGCCGAGATCACCTCGCTGTACCTGGAGCCCGCCGACGGCGGCCCGGTGATGGACTTCCAGCCAGGCCAGTACATCGGCCTGCGCCTGCAGATCGACGGCGAGGAAGTCCGCCGCAACTACTCGCTGTCGGCGCCGAGCAATGGCCGCAGCTATCGCATCAGCGTCAAGCGCGAGGCCGGCGGCCTGGTCTCCAATGCACTGCACGCCATGAGCGAAGGCGAGGCGCTCGAGCTGTTCGCGCCGGCCGGTGAGTTCACCCTGCAACCTGGTGATCGTCCGCTGGTGCTGATCAGCGGCGGCGTCGGCATCACGCCGACCTTGCCGATGCTCGAGTCGGCGCTTGCCCAGTCGCGGCCGATCCGCTTCATCCATTGCGCGCGCAACGCCGAGGTGCATGCCTTCCGCGAGCATGTCGACAGCCTCGCCGAGCAGCATGGCGCCCTCGAGCGCTTCTATTGCTACGAAGAGGCGGCCTCGACCACGGCAAGCCCCGACGCCGTCGGGCGGCTGACCGAGGCGCAGCTGGCCGACTGGCTGCCGGAGCGCGACGTGGATGTGTACTTCCTCGGACCCAAGCCGTTCATGACGGCGGTCAGGCGCCAGCTGCGTGCGCTCGGCGTGCCCGATACCCAGGTTCGCTACGAGTTCTTCGGCCCGGCGAGCGCGCTCGAATGAGGCAAGGCGCCGGCACCCTTTCGCAACCGTACGAGGTGAATCCCATGCGACCGCTTCTCCACGATCCCTTGCGTTTACTGCAACTGGCCAACCTGCTGATGATCACGGGCGTCCTGTTGCTTCTACTCGGTGTCGCCGGCGCCTACCTGTACGACGCGCGGCTGACGCTCGGGCAGGTCGTGCTCTGTCACGCACTGGTCATTCTCGGCCCTACCGGGCTGAAGATCGGCTATGTGATGCGCCTGCTCGCTCAACGTCAGTTCGCTCTGGCGGCGTAACATCAACGCAAGGTGCAAGAAGGTCCTTATATATATGCAAAGGCAACTTCGAAGATCCAATTGCATTGCGCCATACCGGCACGATAACTAAGGAAAACCACTCGTCTGCCGCCTGCGCTTGTAGTGAAACTCCTGTGAGGGTGCTTGCTCTGACTCCATGTAGGCCGGGAAACACTTCCCGGCCCTGCAAGTCTCTCTATCCATCGAGGAGAAAAGACATGGCTAACAACAATCCGGGCAACTTCGCTAACGACCGCGAAAAAGCGTCAGAAGCCGGGCGCAAGGGCGGCCACAACAGCGGCGGCAACTTCGCCAACGACCGGGAAAAGGCGTCCGAAGCCGGGCGCAAAGGTGGCCAGAACAGCCACGGCGGCGGTCGCAGCAGCAGCAAGTAACACCTGTTGATAAACATGGGGCATGAGTATCGACTCCTGTCCCATGTTTATTTATGGCCGCACTTTCCTTAATTAGCGCAGCGGCAAGCAGTCAACTTATAAGCGCTAATTATTAGACACGTTTAAGCGAAACTTTGGCGAGCACTATCAAGGCATGCAGAAGACAATTCGCAACGCCCCCTCCCGCACCGCTCGAGCCGGGCGACCAGAGCGCACCGGGCACGCCGGGAAGCGGTGAAAACCTTTGCCCCGCCTGCCAGGGCAGCGGCATCTGTAACGGTACGACTTGCACAACCTGCGGCGGAACCGGCAAGGTCATCGAAGGCATCGGCGGCGGCTGAACGCTGACGGCGCCGGCCATTCACTCCCGCACGGAGGCTTCGATGCCCAGCGCGTTTTCCGACCAGATCGTGCCGAGCCTGCTCGACACCGACTTCTACAAGCTGACGATGATGCAGGCCGTGCTGCATCACTACCCCAATGCCGAAGTCGAATGGGCCTTCCGCTGCCGTTCGGATGAGGATCTGACGCCCCACCTGGGCGCCATCGTCGAGCAGATCGAGCGACTGGTCGACCTGAGCATGCAGCCTGAGGAGCTCGCCTTTCTCGAGCGCATCCCCTACATGCAGCCGGACTTCATCCGTTTCCTCGGCCTGTTTCGCTTCGACCTGCGCTACCTGGGCATCGAAACCCAGGGCGGCGAACTGATCATCCACATTCGCGGGCCGTGGCTGCATGTGATCCTGTTCGAGGTGCCCTTGCTGGCGATCATCAGCGAGGTGCGCAATCGCGCCGCCTATCCGCACGTCAGGCTCGAACAGGTGCGCGACCGCCTGGTGGAAAAGTGCGCCTGGCTGCGCGAGCAGGCCAGCGCCGAGGAACTGGCGGGCTTCACACTGGCCGACTTCGGCACGCGGCGACGCTTTTCCCACGCCGTGCAGCAGATGGTGGCCACCGAACTGCCAGGACTGTTTCCCGGGCACTTCGTCGGCACCAGCAACGTCCATCTGGCGCGAACGCTGGGCCTGCGGCCGATGGGCACCATGGCCCACGAGTGGATCATGGCGCACCAGCAGCTCGGCCCGCGACTGATCGACAGCCAGCGAGCCGCGCTGGACTGCTGGGTCCGTGAATACCGCGGTGCGCTGGGTATCGCGCTGACCGACTGCATCACCATGGACGCCTTCCTGCGCGATTTCGACCTGTTCTTCGCCAAGCTCTTCGATGGCCTGCGCCACGACTCCGGCGACCCGCTGGAATGGGCGGAAAAGGCCATCGCCCACTACCACAAGCTGGGGATCGACCCACGGACCCGCCAGTTGGTGTTTTCCGATGGCCTGGACTTCGCCAAGGCCCTGCACATCTACCGCGCGCTGGCCGGGCGCTGCCGGCCGAGCTTTGGCATCGGCACCGGCCTGACCTGCGATGTGCCCGGCGTGCGGCCGACGAACATGGTGATCAAGATGACCGCCTGCAACGGGCAGCCGGTGGCGAAAATCTCCGACTCGCCCGGCAAGACCATGTGTCGCGACCCGGCCTTCGTCAGCTACCTACGCCACGTGTTCGGATTGCAGGCAGGCTGACTCGGCAGCGAGCAGCGGCCGACCGCCGGGCTGCAGGCAGTTGCGCCCGGCGCTCTTGGCTTCGTACATGCGCCGGTCGGCCAGCTCCAGCAGCTCGCGGCAATCGGTGATGCGGTCGGCGCGTCGCTCGGCCAGGCCGACCGGCGCATGTACGAAGCCAAGAGCGCCGGGCTGCAGGCAGTTGCGCCCGGCGCTCTTGGCTTCGTACATGCGCCGGTCGGCCAGCTCCAGCAGCTCGCGGCAATCGGTGATGCGGTCGGCGCGTCGCTCGGCCAGGCCGATGCTCGCAGTCAGCGGCGTGCCTTCCGGGCGCAAGCCGAGCCCACTGCGCATGACCCGGGCCAACGCCTGCTGGGCCTGGAGCATGTCGGTCTCGGGCATGATCAGCAAGAACTCCTCGCCGCCCCAGCGCACCAGGCTGTCCGAACCGCGCAGCGTGCCGAGCAGCGCGCGCGCGGCATCGCGCAGGACCTCATCGCCGGCCTCATGACCGTAGCGATCGTTGATCGCCTTGAAGTGATCCAGATCGATGAACGCCAGCGCCAGCGCGCTGTTGTTGCGCCGCGCCGAGTCCCATTGCAGCTTGAGAATCTCCTCACCGCTGCCGCGCGAGAAGATGCCGGTGAGCGGATCGCGGATGGCCTGGCGTACCAGCGCGACCATGAAGGCGAGCTGGCTCATACCGGCCAGGCTCGCCACCCCGGCGATCAGGATCAGCAGCCAGAACGCGCCGGCGAACGAAGGCCAGTTCAGCGTCGCCCAGCTGAGGTAACCCGCCAGCGCCTGTGCCATCAGCAGCACCACACCCAGCAGCAGGCTTTCGAGCAACGTCAGGGGAAAGATCGTCAGCCCGGCCATCAGGACGAACGGCAGGAAGGCATAGCCGGCGCCGACCACCGCCGAGAACTGCACCAGCTGATAGGAGCCGAGCAACGTATGCGAGGCGATGTAGAACACCGTGGGAATGGCAAACAGAATGGCAATCGCCCGATACGCATCGAGCAGGTTGCCGCTCGGCCGGTAGAACACCAGCAGCGAGGTGAAGGCCAGGCAGGCCGCCAGGCGGAATCCGGCCAGGCGCAGCCACAGCTGGGTATCGAACACCATCAGGTCGATCACCGACCACAGCGGTGTCAGCACAGCGAAGAGAAAGGCGAACAGCCGTACCCGGTCGACGATCATCATCGCGCGCCGCTGACAGAGCAGCAGCGGGTGGCGGTTCGGCACCAGCAAGTGGCGCAGTTCGGAGGTCTTGAGCTCACCCGGCAGCAGGGTGGCCAGACTGGTACGCAGCAGATCGCTCAGCGAAGTCATTTTATTGTTCTACCCACGGCAGGGAATAACGCAAAGGGGCCTTGCCAATTTCGTAACACTCCCTGTTACGCATACACGGGTCTCGCATGATGGCATCCGGCCAGCGTGCGATCGTAACGGAGCCACCAGCCGTTTCATTGAGCCAGGACAAGAAGATCGGCATTTGCCGTCCATTCGGCCCCGGCAAATCGTTCTTTGGTGCGACATGACCGCCGGTCACGAATCGCCCTTTGGTGCGCTGTCTGGCGCTCGCCACGACGGCTAGCTTGGTCGTGCGCTCGAGCGCAAAGAACAAGAACAACAAAGGGAGAGGTCTCACCATGCAATCGACGATCAAGCCGCTTGCCGCGTTCGTGCTGGCGGCCTTGGCCGGTACGGCCGCCGCGAACGAGGGCCCGTTCAGCCAGTTCATCAACTTCGGCGACTCGCTCAGCGACGCCGGCAACTTCCCCGATCCGGGCAGCCCACTGCTCGGTACCACCCCGACCGGCGGGCTGCGCTTCACCAACCGTGCCGGGCCGAGCTACGGCGACAACAACGTCGAGTACAGCGGCCAGGTCGCCACCCAGCTGCTGGCCCAGCGTCTCGGACTGACCTCGCTGCCCTCCACGCCATTGCTGCCGGAGCTGATCACCGGCAACCCGGACGGCACCAACTATGCGGTCGGCGCACCGACCAGATCCTCGACTCGATCGTGGGCACCTCGACAGTCGCGACCGGCAGCCTGAGCCGCTCACGCCCGGGCTATCTCGCGGAAAATCCTGAGGCTGATCCGAACGCGCTGTATTACCTCAATGGCGGCGCCAACGACATCTTCCAGTTGAGCAGCCGGCCCACCACCATGGCCGCAGCAGCCGCCGACCTGGTCGCGGGCGTGAGCGCACTGGCCGAGGCCGGCGCTCGCTACATCGTCGTGTCGGATCTGCCGGACGTCGGCACCACGCCGCTCGGTACGCTGACCGGCAACGCAGCCACGCTCAACGCCCTGAGCGACCAGTACAACGCCGAGCTGCAAGCTCGGCTGCGCGACTCGGGCGCCAACTATGTCTTGCTCAACAACCGCCTGCTCCTCGAGGAAGTACGCAGCGACCTTGCGCAGTACGGCTTCGCCACCGATGTGACGCAGACGGCCGTGTGCTTCTCCGGCGACAGCTGCCTGGCCGACCCGACTTACGGCCGCACCGGCAGTGCGCCCGACCCGGACCGCCTGCTGTTCAACGATGCCGTGCATCCGACGACGGCCGTTCACCGCATCAGCGCCGACTACCTCTACTCGATTCTGTCGGCGCCCTGGGAAATCTCCCGGCTGCCGGAGATGGGCCATTCGGCGCTGCGCGCGCACCTTCAGCAGCTCGATCAGGACCTGATGGCGCAACGCGGCCGCTGGCAACCCATCGGCCAATGGCGCATACAGGCCGGCGGCGGCTACCGCAGTCCGGATTTCGACGGCTATGGCAGTGGCGACGGCGACAGCCAGTCCTTGTCGTTGAGTCTGTCCCACCGCCTGAGCGAACAATGGCTGGCCGGGCTCAGCCTGACGGTCGGGGAAAACGACGTCAGCCTCGGCGCCGGCGAATCAGACTACGACATGCGCAGCTACCTGGCGACCGCCTTTGCACGCTATGAGCAGGACCGCCTGTTCGCCGATTTCACCTTCAGCGGCGGTCATCTGGACTATCACGACTTGCAGCGGCGCTTTGCGCTGGGGGTCAGCGAACGTGTCGAAAAGGGCTCCACCGACGGGCAACTCTGGGCGGTCGGCACCAAGGTCGGCTTCAACCTCATGCAGGCGCAGGATGCGATGCAGTTCGGCCCCTTCGTGGGCGCGAGTTACGGGCGCGTCGAGGTGGACGGCTACCGTGAGGACGGCGAGCGCTCCACCGCGATGAGCTTTGCCGATCAGGAGCGCGATTCGCTGCGCCTGTCGCTCGGCCTGTTCGGTGACCTGGCGCTGAGCGAGCGCACCCGCCTGTATGGCGAAGTGGCCCGTGAAGTGGAGCGTGAAGACGAGGACCCGGAAGACCTGCGCATGTCGCTCAACAGCGTCGCCGGTAACAGCTTCGAGCTACCCGGCGCGGTGCCGACCGGCGATCAGACGCGTTTCAGCGTCGGCCTGGCGCATCAACTGACCGATGATCTGGCGTTGCGGGCCAACTATCACTATCGCGGCAACGACAACCGTGATCAGGGCCTGAACCTGTCGATCAGCTGGGATCTGTAAGCCAGTCGGGGCAGCCTGCCGGCTGCCCCGACCTGCCTCAGCGGGCGTCGATCTGGCCTTGCAGGTTGGCGATCTGGCTCTGCAGGGTGTTGATGTGGCGGGTCATCTGCGCGCGGAAGGCGTCGAACTCGCCAGTCGTCGGGCCCTGCGCAGCGGCGGGCCGGTTGTCCAGCTCGCTACGCAGTACCAGCAGATCCTGCTCGAGCCGGCTGATCGCCTGGCTGGGATTGCCCCGTTGCTGCAGAGCCTCGACATCCTTGCGCAGCGCGTCGACGGCTGCGGCGAGTTTCGTCTGCCCGTCCAGTGCCGTTTTCAACGAAGCCTGTTCGCTGGCGAGCGTCTTGAGCGTATCGCCCTGGCGGGCCAGCTCGGTCTGCTGGCTGCGCAGCCCGGTGGCGGCCGTCTCCAGCTTGGCACCCTGCTCGTCCAGGCGTTTGTCCTGGTTGCCCTGACGCCCCAGCAGGCTCTGCTGCTCCGTCGCAAAGGCCTGCTGCTTGCGGCCGAGTTCGGCCATCTGATTTTCCAGTTGCTTGATGCGCAGCTTCACCGCTTCGCTCTCGGTGGTGACGCTCGACTCGGCGGCGACGACCTTGCCGCTGATGTCCTGCAGGCGTCCGACCGCATCCTCGCTGATCCGCGCAAAGCTCTCCTGCGTGGCCACCAGTTGCAACTCCAGGGCTCCGATACGCTGGTTGCTCCACCAGCCCAGCCCCGCCAGGCCGATCAGCAGCGCCACGACCAGCGCCCACAGCGGTGCGGTGCTCGCGCCGCGGCGGCGCTGGCGACTGCGCGAACCCTCATCCTGCATGGCAGGGCGCGGCATCGGCTCGAGCGCCGGCGGTGGATAGGGCGTCTCGCACTCTCGCGCGGCGGTCAGGCTGGTGATCGGGTCCACTTCATCGTGAGCATCGTTGCGCATGGAATACCTTCGTCGCGCGGAAAAAATCGACGCGCAGTATAACGTTAGTCAAGGCCCGGGCAGTGCCGAGGCCGCCGCCTCGCCCTGCACCGAGATAAGGCAGATCAAGGCCCGCAGTGCTCATCGCGGTGCGTACAACCGACAACCCGCTCGTCCGGGCTATGGAGCATCAGCCAGGCCAGGCCGCATGCCGCGCGGCTTCGACCGCGGTGCTGCCGCCGATCCTTGCAGCCCTCGCGGCTGGTACGCCCTTTGCTGTAGCCACCTTGCCAGCGGACAGCACCCTCGACAGGGATGTCGGCCCACCGGGCCCACGGAGAAATACATGGAACTGAACAAAGCGGTTCTCGACTGCATGCGCCAACTGCGGCGCCGACTGCGCGACGAGCAGCAGATCGAGATTCACCTGAACCAGCCCGATGCGATCGCAGCCATGCTTGCCGCCTGCCTGCACTCGGCCGATGAGCAGACCCAGGCACTCGGCCGCCAGCTGGCCAGCCTCACCGAGAGCGCCCCAAGGGCGCGCCCGGCCGAACCGCCGGCAACTGCCGGTACGGTACGCATCTACCGCGGCCAGCGCGTACTGGCCTGAGCGGCGCTCAGCCGAGCACCAGCCAGCTGCCAGCGCAGCGCACCAGGTGCCGGGTCAGCTCGTCCAGCAAGGCGCCGCCGTTGCGCCAGTGGTGCCAGTACAGCGGAACGTCGATCGGCGGCCCGGACAGCACATCGACCAGCTCGCCCCGTTCAAGTTCGCCGCGCACCTGCAGCTCCGGCACGAGCCCCCAGCCCAGCCCGCTCTGCAGCATGCGGACAAAGCCCTCCGACGACGGGCAGAGATGGTGGATAAAGCCGTCCGAGCCCCCCACCGCCGTGATGTAGCGGTGCTGCAGGCGATCATCCGGCCCGAAGACGATGGCCGGCGCCTTGGCCAGGGCTTCGGCCGAGGGCCGTCCTGCCAGGTGCCGTTCGATGAACGCCGGGCTGGCCAGTGCGCGGTAACGCATCGCCCCCAGATACTGGCTGCGCGCGCCTGCCAGCGGCCGCTCGGCGGCACACACGCAAGCGGCGACCTCGCCGGCGCGCATGCGCTTGAGCCCGACCGCCTGATCCTCGACCACGTGGTCGAGCAACACCCGATGCCCGGCGCAGAACGGCGCGACCGCTGCGGCCCACCAGGTCGCCAGGCTGTCGGCGTTCAGCGCGATGCGCAGCCGCTCGGGCAGGTCGCTGTCGTCCAGCGCCGGGACCTGGCTCTGCAGGTCCCGCTCGAGCAATCGCACCTGCTGCACATGATTGAGCAGGCGCTGGCCCAGCTCGGTCGGCCGGGGCGGCATCGAGCGCAGCAACACCGGCTGACCGACGCGCGCCTCCAGGAGCTTGATGCGCTGCGAAACGGCCGACTGGGACAGGCCCAGGACCTGGGCCGCACGCTCGAAGCCGGCCTGCTCCACAACGGCCGCGAGTGCGGCGAGCAGCTTGTAGTCGAACATCAGCTTTCCTAATGAGGGTTAACGAATATTCGTTTCTCTTATACGGCGACCCCACCCAGACTGCCAGCCTTCGTTTCGTGCAAGGTCTTCATCATGGGAACCCTCTGGAGCAGTTATCTGAACGGGCTGGCCGTGACCGCCGGATTGATCGTCGCGATCGGGGCGCAGAATGCCTTCGTCCTGGCGCAGAGCCTGCGCCGCGAGCACCACCTGCCTGTGGCCGCGCTGTGCATCTTCTGCGATGCCGTCCTCGTCAGCCTGGGGGTGTTCGGGCTCGCCGCGCTGCTCGCCGAAAGTCCGACACTGCTCAGCGTGACCCGCTGGGGCGGCGTGGCATTCCTGCTCTGGTACGGCCTGCAGGCATTGCTGCGTGCGCTGCGGCCACAGGCCCTGCAACAGGGCGACGAGCCGCGGCCGCGTTCGCTGCGCGCGGTGCTGCTGACAGCCCTGGCCGTCACCCTGCTCAATCCCCATGTATATCTCGACACGGTGCTGCTGATCGGCTCGCTCGGTGCGCAGCAGCCGGAGCCCGGTGCCTACACCGCGGGAGCTGCCAGCGCCTCGCTGGCCTGGTTCACGATGCTCGCGCTCGGCGGCGCCTGGCTGGCGCCCTGGTTGGCGCGGCCGCTGACCTGGCGGCTGATCGACCTGGGGGTAGCCGGCATGATGTTCGCGGTCGCCGCGCAGCTGGCCTTCGCCGGCTGACGCTTCGGCGGGAACGTCTGCCGGTGGCCGAGGTCCACGCTGGGTGCAGTCGGCATCGCTATCGGCGCTGCCGATTGCAGCTGGTTTCCCATACAGTTGCCGCGTGGTTTTGCCGCAGGTCGGGTGCTATGATCCCTGGCCTGCGGGTCGGAGCGCCGCGCTCCAGCCCGCCTGTTCGGCCGCCGTGACGGCCAGAGATTGCGCAATCCGTGTGGCGAGCGAAGGAACGCCGGACGAGCCCAGGAAGCTACAGACTTCCGCTTGATCGGTCGACGCGCAGGCGTCGCCTCGTCTTCCAAGCTGCCGCATCCAATCCTCACCTGAGTAGGAGATACAACATGGCTTTCGAATTGCCGCCGCTGCCTTACGAAAAGAACGCTCTCGAGCCGCACATGTCCGCCGAGACCCTGGACTACCACCACGACAAGCACCATGCCGCTTACGTGACCAACCTGAACAACCTGGTCCCGGGCACCGAATTCGAAGGCAAGGATCTGGAGAGCATCATCAAGACCTCTTCGGGCGGCATCTTCAACAACGCCGCGCAGGTCTGGAACCACACCTTCTTCTGGAACTGCCTGTCGCCCAACGGCGGCGGCCAGCCCACCGGCGCCCTGGCTGATGCCATCAACGCCTCGTTCGGCTCCTTCGACAAGTTCAAGGAAGAGTTCACCAAGACCGCCATCGGCACCTTCGGCTCCGGCTGGGCCTGGCTGGTGAAGAAGTCCGACGGCAGCCTGGGCCTGGCGAGCACCATCGGTGCCGGCAACCCGATGACCGCCGGCGACAAGCCGCTGCTGACCTGCGACGTGTGGGAGCATGCCTACTACATCGACTACCGCAACGCCCGTCCGAAGTTCGTCGAAGCGTTCTGGAACCTGGTCAACTGGGACTTCGTCGCGAAGAACTTCGCCTGAGTCCTCGGCGTCGCGCCGCGACGCCAGCGTCCGAAAAATGCCCGTTTCGTCAGAACGGGCATTTTTCGTTTAAGAACCAGCGCTTGATTGCCGCTAACAGGACTGGTCACAGAAAACTTTACCCTGCATCCTGCCCGGGTATCGCCTTGCGCGAAACACATAACAACAAGAGGTTTTCCCATACGAACCATTGCCGTGCTTTTGACGAGACGAACCGCTCTGCCAATACTCGTCTCTGTGCACAGGCGCGGAAATTAAGGTCACTCCCTTGAAGTTGGAACTGCGCAACAGCCTGTCAAGAAAGCTACTGCGAGTAGTACTGCTGTCGGCATTGGCCGTCGGCCTTGTCTTGAGCTGTGCGCAGATCATCTTCGGCGCCTACAAGACGCGCCAGCTCATCAGCGACGACGCCCAGCGCATCCTGCGCATGACACGCGACCCCTCCACCCAGGCGATCTACAGCCTGGACCGCGAAATGGGCCAGCAGGTCATGGAAGGGCTGTTCGAGCACGAATCGATTCGCCGGGCCATGATCGGGCACCCTGGCGAGGAACCGCTGGCCAGCAAGAGCCGGCCGCCCATGAAGCTGGCCACCCGCGAGCTGACCGACGCGATCTTCGGCGCCGACCAGCAGTATTCGGTGCCGCTGATCGGCCAGCCGCCCTACAACGAGTATTACGGCGAGCTGCAGATCACCCTGGACACGGCGCGCTACGGCGAGGAATTCGTCAGCGACTCGGTGGTGATCTTCTTTGTCGGCATCCTTCGCGCGCTGACCCTGGGCATCATCCTCTACCTGATCTACGAGTGGCTGCTGACGCGCCCGCTGACCAAGCTCATCGAACACCTGGCGCACATCAACCCCGACCACCCCGGCGAGCACAAGCTGCCGCTGCTCAAGGGCCACGAGCGCAACGAACTGGGGCTTTGGGTCGAAACCGCCAACGGCCTGCTCGGCGCCATAGAGCACAACATGCGCCTGCGCCAGCAGGCCGAGAGCAGCCTGCAGCGCATGACGCTGTACGACGCACTCACCGGGCTGCCGAACCGCCAGCAACTGCAACGCCAGCTGGACCATATCCTCGACGAGGCACGCCGCACACAGCGCAAGGTCGCCGTCCTCTGTCTCGGGCTCGATGACTTCAAGGGCATCAACGAGCGCTACAGCTACCAGGCCGGCGACCGCCTGCTCGTCGCCCTGGCCGAGCGGCTCGGCAACCTGAGCGGACATCTGGGCACGCTGGCGCGCCTGGGCGGCGATCAGTTCGTCATGGTGCTCGACGACCTCGACGAGCCCTACGAGGCAGCCGAGCTGGCGCAGAAAGTGCTCGACAACCTGGAAACGCCGATCGACCTCAACGATCAACGGGTCAGGCTCCGCGCGACGCTTGGCATCACCCTGTTTCCGGAAGATGGCGACAGCCCGGAAAAACTCCTGCAAAAGGCCGAGCAGACCATGACGCTGGCCAAGAGTCGCGCGCGCAACCGCTACCAGTTCTATGTCGCCAGTATCGACAAGGAGATGCGCCAGCGCCGCGAGCTGGAGACCGAGCTGAGCGAAGCGCTCAAGCAGGGCGAGTTCTACCTCGTCTACCAGCCGCAGGTGGACTACCGGCAGCAGCGCATCACTGGCGTCGAAGCGCTGATTCGCTGGAAACGTCCCGATGGCAAGCTGGTCCCGCCGGACGTGTTCATCCCGCTGGCCGAGCAGAACGGCAGCATTCTCGCCATTGGCGAGTGGGTGCTCGAGGAAGCCTGCCGACAGCTGGCCGAGTGGCGTAGCCAGGGGCTGACCTGGTTGCGCGTGGCCGTCAATCTGTCGACCGCCCAACTGCACCACCCGGAGCTGCCGACACGGGTCGAGCAGCTGCTCAGTCGCTATGCGCTGCCGGCTGAGACACTGGAGCTGGAAGTGACCGAGACGGGGCTGATGGAAGATATCCAGGCCGCCGCCGAGAACCTGCACAGCCTGCGCCGCTCGGGTGCCCTGATTTCCATCGATGATTTCGGAACTGGCTATTCATCGCTCAGCTATCTGAAGAGCCTGCCGCTGGACAAGATCAAGATCGACAAGAGCTTCGTCCAGGACATCCATTGCGACGAAGGCGGCGCCACCATCGTTCGCGCGGTTATCCAGCTCGGCAAGAGTCTGGGTATGAAGGTGATCGCCGAAGGCGTGGAAACCGCGGAGCAGGAAGCCTACCTGATCGGCGAAGGCTGCCATGAAGGCCAGGGCTACTACTACAGCAAGCCCATCACCCCGCAGGAACTGACGCCGCTGCTGCAGCGTACCGCCACGCTCGGCGCGCTGACGACCTGAGCGCTCAGTAAACGCTCCCCAGGTGTACGGCCAGCCAGACTGCGCCGGCCAGGCAGAGCAGCAGCCCACCGGCAGCCTGCAGGTAGAAGCGCCGGGCGATCACATCCTCGCCATGACTGGAAAGCACGAACGGCAAGCCATCGCCCGGTTTGCCCAGGCGATGCAGCAGCGGCTCCTGGCTCGCCTGCCGCTGGCGATCCTCCGCCTCCAGGCCTGCCGCCAGCCGTACCCGACGCCATTCCTGCTCGTCCAATTGGCCGTCGGCATTGCTGTCGAAACGCGCGAGCAGGCCAGCAAAATCACCCTTCCATTGCCGAATGACCTCCGCGCGCAGGGCATCCAGATTCATCGCCTGTCGCCCACCACCGGCGCTGCGGAACTCGCCGATGGCGTAGAGCGGCTCACCGGCGTGCAGGCGCTCTTCGGTATAGCGATAGCGACTGCCCATCCCCAACAGCTGCAGCAGGCCGCCCGGTGCGCCGCCCCGCGGGTGCCGACGGTCGCCGGTCCAGCGTCGCCGCCAGGCGGGCAGCACTTCCGCGCCACGCGGATCGATCAGGCACTCGCCGGTCGCATCGGTCAGGCGCAACCAGCCCTCGCTTTCTCCCCGCTCGATCACGGCCCAGCTGCTGCGCTTCCCGCTGGCACGGTATTCCTCGATGCAGTAACGCCACCACAGGCACGGCTCGCCGGTCAGCGGGGCGAACAACGGGCTCTCACTGGCCGCGCCGAGCACTCCGACCAGTTCGGTATACCCCTGCGCCGCCGAGCGGATCCGCGACGTCGGCGTGTCCTGCAGATGGCGCACACGCGACCAGCGACCAATGCAAAGAACCGCGCCGCCCACGCAGAAGGAGGCGCCCATGGCCAGGCTCAGAAACGCGCCCAGGTCCATATCAGCCGAACAGCGCCTTGAGATTGACGTCGGCCTTCTCCGCCTCGCCGAACTCGAGCAAAGACGCCGGCTTGAAGCCGAACAGCCGCGCCAGCAGCACATCCGGAAACTGCTCGATGCGTACGTTGTTGAGGTTTACCGCTTCGTTGTACAGCTCCCGGCGATCGGCGATGCCGCTTTCCAGGCCGGAGATGCGTTGCTGCAGGTGCGCGAAGCTGCTGTCGGCCTTTAGCTGCGGGTAGTTTTCGGCCAGCGCAAAGAGCCGCCCCAGACTGTTCCGCAGGCCGGTTTCAGCCCGTCCCAGCGAGCCGATGTCGCCCAGCTCGCGCGCACTGGCCACTTCGCCACGCGCACGGATCACCTGCTCGAGCGTGTTGCGCTCGTGCTGCATGTACTGCTTGCAGGTTTCGACCAGCTTGGGCAGCTCTTCGTGTCGCTGGCGCAGCAGCACATCGATGTTCGCCCACGCCTTGCCGACTCCGTGCTTCAGCCGCACCAAGCCGTTGTAGAGAATCACCGCATACGCGGCGATGAAGAATCCCGATACGAGAACGATTACCGTGGTCAGACTCATGGTGGCGCCTCCAGCGCAGTCGAATGGCCAGCATTCTAGCGGTCAGTCGGCAAGATGACGGAGAGGCGGCTCACGCATTGCCTTTGCACAAAATGCAAATCTTTCGCATTATTACTGTCCCTACGGCCTCCCCGACTGAGGCCGATGTTCGAACGCAAAAGGACCCCGCTCATGCTACGCACCCCCACTTGGGCAACCGTTACCCTGCTGGCCGTTGCTGTCTCCCTGGCAGGCTGCGAGAAGGAAGAGCCCTACAACCAGACCGCTGCGCCCGAAGCGACCACCCAGGCACCGGCCGCCGACCAGGCCGCCAAGCTCGACCAGGCCGCAGCCAAGGCCGTGGTCGAACATTACGCGGATCTCGCGCTGGCGATCTTCAGCGATGCGCATGCCGCCGGCGTGAAGCTGCAGGACGCGGTCGACGCCCTGCTCGCCAACCCCAACGAGCAGACGCTGGATGCCGCCAAGCAGGCCTGGCTGGCCGCGCGCGTGCCCTACATGCAGACCGAGGTGTTCCGCTTCGGCAACCCGGTGGTCGATGACTGGGAAGGCCAGCTCAATGCGTGGCCGCTGGACGAGGGGCTGATCGACTACGTGCAAGGCGACTACCAGCACGCCCTGGGCAACCCGGGCGCCACCGCCAACATCATCGCCAACCGCGAGATCCAGATCGGCGAAGACAAGATCGACATCAGCGAGATCACTGGCGAGAAGCTGGCCAGCCTCAATGAACTGGCGGGGTCCGAGGCGAACGTCGCCACCGGCTACCACGCCATCGAATTTCTGCTCTGGGGCCAGGACCTCAACGGCACCAACCCCGGCGCCGGCGGGCGTCCGGTCAGCGATTTCGTAGAGGGCGAAGGCTGCACCGGCGGCAACTGCGACCGTCGTCGCGCCTACCTGAAAGCGGCGACCGAGCTCCTGGTCAGCGACCTGGCCGAAATGGTCGAGCAATGGAAGGCTGGCAACGATGGCAACTACCGAGCCTCTCTGCTCGCCGAACCTGCCAAGAACGGCCTGCGCAAGATGCTCTTTGGCATGGGCAGCCTGTCGCTCGGCGAGCTCGCCGGCGAGCGGATGAAGGTGGCGCTGGAGGCGAATTCCACCGAGGACGAGCATGACTGCTTCAGCGACAACACGCACAACTCGCACTTCTACAACGCCAAGGGCATCCGCAACGTGTATCTGGGCGAGTATCAGCGTATCGATGGCAGCACCCTGACCGGCCCGAGCCTGTCGTCGCTGGTGGCCGCCAACAGCCCTGAGGTCGACAGCACGCTGAAGACCGATCTGGAGAGCACCGAAGCCAAGCTTCAGGTTCTTGTCGCCAGCGCCGAGCAAGGCGAGGCCTTCGACCAGCTGATCGCCGCAGACAACGCCGAGGGCCAGGAAAAGGTGCGTAACGCCATCGCCGCGCTGGTCAAGCAGACTGCCGCCATCGAGCAGGCCGCCGCTGCGCTGGGCATCTCCGACCTGAATCCGGATACCGCCGACCATCAGTTCTAACCGCCAGGGGGTGCGGGCAATCCGCACCCCCGCTTGCCCCGCGCAAGCCTTGGATAAATGAAAACAGCTCTTATTCAAGCTCGCTTAGCCTGCTAAGATTAAGCCTTCGTTTCGCCATCCCCGATCGTCATGCCCCTCCTCGCTCGCCTGTCTCTCGCCGCTCTCGTCATCCTCGGAATCAGCGCCTGCGATAAAGCGCCCGATCGCTTCGCCGCGGCCGAACCCGGCGAGGCCTTCAGTGGCGGCGCGACCAGCGTCAGGCAGTACGATCAGAACGCCTTCTCGCAGCCGTCGGCGAACCTCTCTCCCATGCGCCGGCTGGACTTCAGCGTCGGTAACAGTTTCTTCCGCAACCCCTGGGTGATCGCACCGGCGTCGACTACAGCGCGCGACGGACTGGGCCCCCTGCTGAACACCAATGCCTGCCAGAGCTGCCACATCAAGGATGGTCGCGGGCATGCGCCGGATGAAACCGCGACCAGCGCCGTGTCGATGCTGGTGCGCCTGTCGATACCCGCCGGGCCCGAGCACAGCGAGGTCGTGCGCCAGCGGGGCATTGCACCGGAGCCGACCTACGGTGGCCAACTACAGGACATGGCCATTCCCGGCATCGCCCCCGAGGCTCGCGTGCGCCTGCGGTACGACACCCGGCGGGTTCGCTTCGCCGATGGTCACGAGGTCGAACTGCGCTCACCGATACTGCAGCTCAGCGAGCTGGGTTATGGCCCGCTGCACCCCGACACGCTGTTCTCGCTGCGCACCGCCCCGCAGATGATCGGCCTGGGACTGCTCGAGGCAATTCCGGAACAGGCGCTGCTGGCCAATGCCGACCCGGAGGACCGAGACGGTGACGGAATCTCCGGGCGACCGAACCGGGTCTACGACCAGGTCAGCGGTGACACCGTGATCGGTCGCTTCGGCTGGAAGGCCGGGCAACCGACGCTGAACCAGCAGAATGCCGACGCCTTCTTCAACGACATGGGCCTGAGCACCAGCCTGTTCAGCGGCAGCAGCTGCACCGATGCGCAGAGCGCCTGTGCCGAGATGCCGCATGGTGGCGAGCCGGAGGTCAGTGACTCTATTCTGGCGCAGGTTCTGTTCTACACCCGCAACCTCGGCGTACCGATGCGACGCGACGTCGATCATCCCGAGGTTCTGGCCGGCAAGCGCCTGTTCCATCGCGCCGGTTGCCAGAATTGCCATACGCCGCAGTTCACCACCGCCAGCAGCGGTGTCGAGCCGGAGTTGGCAGGACAGGTCATTCGCCCCTATACCGACTTGCTGCTGCATGACATGGGCGATGGGCTCGCCGACGGCCGCCCGGAGTTCGAGGCCACCGGCCGCGAGTGGCGCACCCCACCGCTCTGGGGCGTCGGCCTGACCCAGGCGGTCAGCGGACATACCCGCTTTCTCCATGATGGTCGTGCGCGCAATCTCATGGAGGCGATTCTCTGGCATGGTGGCGAAGCCGAAACGGCGCGCCAGACCGTGCTGACCTTCGACCAGACCGAACGCGCCGCACTGCTGCGCTTTCTGGAATCGCTCTGACCCACCCGCCGCAGCCCGCTCGCTGCGGCACAGCCCGCCGGAAACACCGGCCTGAAGAGGAACCATGGCACTCAGACCCGTACTTGGCGGTATCACCGGCGCCCTGCTCGGCAGCCTGTTGCTCACTGCCTGCAGCCCTGCCGACCCGTTCGCCGAAACCAGCAAGGCGCTGACCGAACAGGTGCTGCTGCCGGCCTACGTCGATTGGGCGGAAACCGACCGCCGCCTGGCCGCCAGTGCCATCGCCTTCTGCGCCGAAAACGAACCGCTGGATCAGGCGCGGCAGGCCTTCGTCGAGGCACAGACCGCCTGGGCCGGGCTGCAACCTTTGCTGATCGGCCCGTTGGGCGAAGGCAATACGGCCTGGCAGGTGCAGTTCTGGCCGGACAAGAAGAACCTGGTCGCACGCCAGGTCAATCGCCTGCTGGATGACAAGCCGGACCTGACGCGCGCCGATCTCGACGAAGCGAGCGTGGTCGTCCAGGGGCTGACCGCCTACGAATACATCCTGTTCGATCCCGATCTGGCCATTTCCGAGCCTGCCACGCGGGCGCGCTATTGCCCCTTGCTGGTGGCCATCGGCGAGCACCAGCAGCGCCTCTCGGCAGGCATCGTCGAGCAGTGGAAGGCCAAGGAAGGCATGGCCGCTCAATTGCTGGAGTTTCCCAGCAGCCGCTATGCCGAGCCACGCGAGGCGGTCGCCGAGTTGCTGCGCGTGCAGGTCAATGCGCTCGACGGCCTGAAGAAGAAGCTCGGCGCCCCGCTCGGCCGGCAGACCAAGGGACACCCGCAGCCGTTCCAGGCCGAAGGCTGGCGCAGCGACACCACCCTCGCCAGCCTGGATGCAGCGCTCGCCGCAGCGCAGCGACTCTGGCAAGGCGACCAGGGCAATGGCCTGCGCGCCTTGCTCGACGACAGCCAGAGCCCGCTCGCCGAACGCATCGACCAGGGTTACGCCGAACTGCGAGCCGGGATCGCCGCCGTGCAGCCCCCCTTTGCCGAGCGCCTCGCCGAGGCCGAAGGGCGTGATCAGCTGTCCGCGCTGTACAAGCAGCTCGACGCGCTGCATCGCCTGCACCAGACCGAGCTGGCCCGCGCCCTCGGCGTGCAGATCGGCTTCAACGCCCACGACGGAGACTGAGCATGAAGCGCCGCACCCTGCTCGGCCTTGGCTCGGCCCTGCTCGCCGCAGGCGCCGTCGGTGGCTGGACGCTCTCGCGCCAGGGCCACGCACCGATGCTCTTCTCCGCTCGCGACGGCGCGGACGGTCGCCACTATGCCGTTGGTTATCGCCTCGATGGCAGCCGCGTGTTCGCCACGCCGGTCAAGGAACGTTGCCACGACGTCTACGCCCATCCGCACCTGCCGCTGGTGGTGTTCGTCGGGCGCCGGCCCAGCCGTGAAAGCTACCTGCTCGACAGCCGTGACGGCACCTTGCTGCAGGTGCTCGCCGCCCCCGCGGACCGGCATTTCTACGGCCATGGCGTGTTTCATGCCAGCGGCGACTGGTTCTACAGCACCGAAAACGACACCACCGATGCCGGCCGCGGCGTGCTTGGCGTCTATCGGGTCGAGGAACGGCGCCTGCAACGCGTCGGCGAGCATGCCACCCACGGCATCGGCCCGCACCAGCTACTCTGGATGCCGGACGGCGAGACGCTGGTGATCGCCAACGGCGGCATCCGCACCGAAGCCGACAGCCGCGAGATGATGAACCTCGACGCGATGGAGCCCAGCCTGGTGCTGCTGCGCCGGGACGGCA
>Ga0209300_1000302_pt1 | contig 27998 bp, 27 predicted proteins | sample Shrwel_input2_RT_FD_187535 | JGI IMG/M metagenome (GOLD analysis project Ga0209300, IMG submission 187535) | Subsurface microbial communities from deep shales in Ohio, USA - Utica-3 well 1 S input2 RT (SPAdes) (version 2) ... | reverse complement strand
TGCAGACCAGCCTCTGGCTGTTCGAGAGCGGGCTGCAACGCAGCCTGGAGACCGACCTGCGCGAGGAAACCGAAGGCCTGCTGCTGGCCGTGGTGCGCGGCAGCGACGGCATGAAGCTCGACACCCAGCGGCTCAATCCGCGTTACCAGCGGGCCTTTTCCGGCCACTACTTTCGCATCGAACTGCCGGGCCGCACCTGGCGTTCGCGCTCGCTTTGGGACGCCAGCCCCGACTGGCCGGATGCACCGGGCCTGGCGCCGGAGCTGCTCGCCGGCCCGCAGGGCCAGCGGCTGCTCGCCTATACCGCGCATTACCGACGCGAGGGCCAGCCGATCGTGATCAGCGTCGCCCAGGACTACAGCCCGATTCTCGACAGCTTCGCGCGGGTGCGCCTGGGCGGCCTGGGCCTGGTCGGCGTGGCGCTGCTGGTGTTCGTGCTGCTGCAGCGCTATGCAGTGAGCCTGGCGCTGCGCCCGCTGGAGCGCGCCCGCCAGCAGATCGCCCAGCTGCAGCAGGGCCAGCGCCAGCAGCTCGAAGGCGACGTGCCGCTGGAGCTGCAGCCGCTGGTCGAACAGATCAACCACCTGCTGCAGCACACCGATGAAACCCTCAAGCGCTCGCGCAATGCCCTGGGCAACCTCGGTCATGCGTTGAAGACACCGCTGGCCGTGCTGACCAGCCTGCTACAGCGCGAGGAACTGGCGGCCCACCCCGAGCTGCGTGCGGCGCTGGCCGAGCAGCTGGGACAGATCCAGCAGCGTGTCAGCCGCGAGCTCGGCCGCGCGCGCCTGGCCGGCGAGGTGCTGCCCGGCGGGCACTTCGATTGTGATGCCGAGCTGCCGGCGCTGTTCGACACGCTTGCGGCGATCCACCGCCCCGGGCTCGACCTGCGCTGGCAGGCACCGCCGGGCTGCCGCCTGCCGTGGGACCGCGAGGACATGCTCGAACTGCTCGGCAACCTCTTGGACAACGCGTGCAAATGGGCCGCCGGCCAGGTGCGGCTGAGCATCGCGCGCGACGAGCGCGGCTACGTGCTCGACGTGGACGACGACGGACCAGGCATCCCCGCCGATCGCCGCGAGCAGGCGCTGGCGCGCGGCGGCCGCCTGGACGAAAACGCCCAGGGGCACGGGCTGGGGCTGAGCATCGTCGGTGACATCGTCGCCGCCTGGCAGGGCGACTGGGAACTGGCGCAGGGCCCGCTCGGAGGGCTGCGGGTGCGTGTCGTGCTACCGCCGCCGGGGCGTCATTTGCGCCCGGCCGGCTGACTCAGTGGGCGCGAGCCAGCTCGTTGCGAATGTCTTCGAGGATGGTTTCGACCAGCAGGGTGTTCTGAACCTGGCGACCGGTCATCACCCGCGTGGCCTCGGCTCCGTTGATCGGATAGCCGACATGGACCACCAGATAGCCGTCGGGTTGGGGTTCGACACGCGTCTTGTACTGCGAGGAGAAGTTTTCAGCCAAATGCCGGGACAACGTCTTCATGGAGCATCTCGGTGCGGGTTAGCCTGACTCAAAGACCATGCCCCACGCTCGGAGATTCAGACCGTTCATCGGGAAATGCAGCGAATTCTTCAACCTGTCACATCCGGTCGGCATCCGGCTGGCTAGCGCTCGCGCTCGACATAGGCGAACCAGGCCAGCAACAGCATGGCGACCAGCGCCAGCACCGAAACCACCAGAGCCTGCAGCAACATGGTGCCTCCTCCTTCGCTCTCGTTGACTTGAAAGGCACCTGGAATATATGTAGCTTCGCGCGACACGTCGAGCATGCCGACAGAGGCATGTAAGCTTTTGGAGCAGGTTGCGCATGAAACGGAAACAGTCGATCAGCCACATCCGCTGGGATCTCGCCCTCCGCTATCGGCTGATCGAGACCGTCGCCTGGTGGGAAGGCCGCCTGACCACGGGGCATCTGATGCAGAGCTTCGGCATCAGCCGCCAGCAGGCGTCGAAGGACATCAACACCTACCTCAACGAACATGCGCCGAAAAACCTGACATATGACCGTCATCTGAAGGGCTACAAGCCCGCCAAGAACTTCCGCCCGCTGTTCATCGATGGCAGCGCCAGCGCCTACCTGCACCTGCTCGACCAGAACCGCATGCGTGCCCCGCACATCGAAGGCCTGGCGCTGGCCTACGCGCATACCGAGGTGCTGCAGGTGCCGGACCGCAGCATCCGCCCGGAAGTGCTGCGGCCGATCCTGCAGGCCTGCCGCGAAGGGTTGCGCCTGGAGACCGAGTACGTCTCGCTGGCCAACCCCGCGGTGGAAATCCGTGTGATGGCGCCGCACACCCTGGTCTATACCGGCATGCGCTGGCACGTGCGCGCCTACTGCGAGAAGAACCGCGAGTACCGCGACTTCGTGCTCAGCCGCTTCCGCGGCGAGCCGGACCTGATGGATGTGAGCGAGCACACCCGCGAACAGGACGAGGCGTGGAACACGCCAGTGACCGTGCTGATCGAGCCGGATGCGCGACTGAGCCCGGCGCAGAAGGCGATCATCGAGGTGGATTTCGGCATGGCCGACGGCCAACTGCCCGTCGAGACGCGTGGTGCCCTGGTGCAGTACGTGCTGCAGCGCTTCGGTATCGACCCGAACACCGTGCAGGCCAATGCGGCCGCGCAGCAGCTGCAGGTGGGGAATCTGCAGGCGTTGAAGGGGTGGTTGTACTCGTGAGGGTTAGGCGTAACGTGGCCACTTGCAGGAGCGAGCTTGCTCACGAACTATTGCCGGCGCAGACCTATGCGTACGACGCCGCGCTTTCCTCGGCCCGACCTGCAGGTTGCGCCTTGCACGGCGCGTCACTTTTTCTTGTCTGGCCAAGAAAAAGTAACCAAAAAGAAGGCCACCCCTACATACGGGTTTTGCTTCGCAAAACTTCCCTCGCTCCGGCGCTGCTCCGGGGGTCGTCGCGAAGGGCCATCCCTGGCCCATCGCTCCTCGCTCGGCATCCATGCCTCGCGCCCCCCTGCGCAGCACCTACGCTCGGCCTCCTGAAGGGGATTCGAGACCGAGCCGTCTGTAAGTTTATTAATAGCGGGAGGCCGCTTCGCTCGTTTACCAGTCAAAAATCTGCCAGGCGACGCCGAACGCCCCTTTCAGGAGGCCGAATGGAATCCGCGTGGAGAGGAGTGAGCGGCATGGATGCCGCGAGAGGCGTAAAGGGCCATGGATGGCCCTTGTACGCCGGCCCCCGGAACGTGGATGGAATGAGGGAAGTCGAGCGCAGCGAGACCCGGATGCAGGGGCAAGACTTTTTGGTTCCTTTTGGGGCGACTGCCAAAAGGGACTCGCCCAGCGGGGCGAAACCAATGCACCTTCCCATCACCGCGATAGGCTGTATCCCGCGAAGCCAACGTCCAAAAGCTTCGCCAGCAGAGACTCGACACGCTCCTCCGCGCCTACGGATACGCTGCACAAACGCTGCGCCCAGCCTCCTCCACCCAGCCGCGGCCCGTCGCGACACCTACGAAGAAAACTCCCTCGCATGCGCCTGATCCACACCTCCGACTGGCACCTCGGCCAGACCCTCCATGGCCAGGACCGCGACTACGAACACGCACAATTCCTCGCCTGGCTGCTCGACCAGTTGATCACCCACCGCGCCGACGCCCTGCTGATCGCCGGCGACGTGTTCGACACGGTCAACCCGCCACTCAAGGCCCAGGAACGCCTCTACGACTTCATCGTCCGCGCCCACGAAAAGCTCCCGCAGCTGGACATCGTGATGATCGCCGGCAACCACGACTCGGGCGGGCGTATCGAACTGCCGGCGCCGCTGATGAAACGCCTCAATGCCCACGCCGTCGGCCGCATCAGCTGGGTCGCCGAGGGCCAGCTCGACCATCAGCGGCTGCTGGTGCCGCTGCACGACGCCAATGGCGATACCGCCGCCTGGTGCCTCACCCTACCCTTCCTGCGCCCGGCCGAGGTCACTGGCTTGGAACTGGGCGACGACTACATGGCCGGCATTCGCCAGGTGCATGAACGCCTCATCGCCGCCGCCGAGGCCGTGCGCCAGCCCGGCCAGGCGCTGGTTGCCATGAGCCATGCGCACATGGCCGGCGGCGCGGTATCGGAGGAGTCCGAGCGCAATATCGTCATCGGCAATGCCGAGGCCCTGCCGGCCAGCCTGTTTCCCGAATCGGTCGCCTATGTCGCCCTCGGCCATCTGCACAAGCCGCAGCAGGTCGCCGGGCAGGCGCGCATCCGCTACAGCGGCTCGCCGCTGCCGCTGTCCTTCGCCGAGGTCAATTACCCGCATCAGGTGCTGCTGGTCGAACTCGACGGCGAGCAGCTGGCGCAGGTCGACAGCCTGGCGGTGCCGCGTGCGGTGGAGATGATCCGCATCGGCCGTGCGCCGCTGGCCGAGGTGATCACCGCGCTGGAGGCGCTGCCGCCCACCGGCCTATTCGACGAACACCTGCCCTGGCTGGAGGTACGCGTGCTGCTCGACGAGCCGCTGCCGGACCTGCGCCAGCGCATCGAAAGCGCGATAACCGGCAAGGCCTGCCGACTGGTGCGCATCGCCAGCGAATACGCCGGCAAGCGCGGCGAGACGGAATCGGACGTGCTGCTCGGCCTCGACCAGATCACCCCGCAGGAACTGTTCGCCCGCGCCTGGGAAGAACAGTACGGCAACCCGGCGGATGAACAGGCGCTGGACGATTTCGCCACCTTGCTGCAACGCGTCGAGTTCGCCCATGCGGAGGATGACCGATGAAAATTCTCGCCATCCGCCTGAAGAACCTGGCCTCGCTGGCCGGAGAACAGGTCATCGACTTCACCGCCGAGCCCCTGGCCAGCGCCGGGCTGTTCGCCATCACCGGGCCCACCGGCGCCGGCAAGAGCACCATCCTCGACGCCCTGTGCCTGGCGCTGTTCGGCAGCACGCCGCGGCTGGACGGCGTGTCGCCACTGAACAAGGTGCCCGAGGTGGATGCCGAGATCGGCGGTGGCGACGAGCGCAACCTGCTGCGCCGTGGCTGCGGCAGTGGCTACGCCGAGGTGGATTTCGTCGGTGTCGACGGCCACCGCTACCGCGCACGCTGGGAGGTCAAGCGCGCCCGCGAGAGGATCGACGGCCGCCTGCAGGCCAGCAGCCAGAGCCTTACGGATCTCGACAGCGGCACGCTGCTGGCCAGCGGCAAGAAACGCGAGTTCAGGGAGCTGCTCGAAGCCCGCCTGGGGCTGACCCTGGCCCAGTTCACCCGCGCCGTGCTGCTGGCGCAGAGCGAGTTCGCCGCCTTCCTCAAGGCCGACGACAACGAGCGCGGCACTCTCCTGGAAAAGCTCACCGATACCGGCCTCTACAGCCGCCTCGGCCAGGCCGCCTTCGAGGCCGCCAAGCAGGCGAAGGAAGGCCTCGCCCGCCTGGAGCAGCAGGCCGGCGGCCTGCAACCATTGGAGCCCGAGCAGCGTGAAGTGCTGGAGCGCGAACATCAGGCCCAGCTCGAAGAATTGAGAAAGCTGCAACAGCAGCTCAAGGAGCTGGAAGCCCAGCGGCAATGGCTCAGCGAACTGCAGCGCCTGGAAAACGAGCGCGAAGCAGCGCGCCAGCAGCTGCAGGACGCCGAAGACGAGCGCGAGAGCCTGACCGAGGCCCGCCGTATTCTCGACCTGTTCGAACGGCTCGCACCGCAGCGCCACCGATTTCTGCGCCAGCAGGAACTCGAACCGCTGCTGGGCAAGGCCGCCGACAGCCTCGCTCGCCTGCAGCAAGAGGCACAAAGCCTGCAGCAACGTCTCGACACCTTGCAGAGCGAGTGCGAAGCGGCCGGCAACGACCTGCGAGCGGCCGAACAGGCGCGCCAGGCAGCCGAGCCCAGGCTTGCGCAAGCGCGCCGTGAAGAAGAACGCCTACAGCATCTGAACGCCGACCTCGCCTCGATCCGCGAAGAAAGCGTCCAGGCCGATGCCGCGGCGAGCACCGGCGAGGCAACGCTCAAGCAGCTCGCCGAGCAGCAACAACGCGCCGCCGAACAGCTAGCAACGCTGACGCAGCAACTCGAGACGAGCGCAGCGCTGCAACCACTTTGTGCAGCCTGGGGCGGTTACCGTCCGCGTCTGCAACAGGCCGTCCAGCTGGCGGCACGTCTGCAGCAAGGCCAGCGCAAGCTCCCCGCGCTGGAAGCGCAGGCCCAGGCTGCCGAAACCCAGCAGAATGTGGCCCGCGAGACGCTGGACGACCTGCAACGTGAGCGCGGCAGCGAAGTCGGCCTGGCCGAACAGCTCGCCCAACTGCACGGGCAGCTGGACCAGTGGCGCCAGGCCGAGCGCGAAACCGCGACCCTGCGCGAGCTTTGGGCGCAGCAACGCGGGCTCGAAACCAGCCGACGCGAACTGAGCGATGCCACCACCGGCCAGCAGGCGGAGCTGGACGGTCTGGTGCCGCTGGGCAAGCAGGTCCGCGCCGAGCGTGACGCCGCCGAGCAGGCGCTGAACGTCACCCTCGCCTTGCTCGAACGCCAGCGCCTGGCGCGCAGTGCGAATGTCGAGGCGCTACGCGCCGCGCTGGTGCCGGGCGAGCCCTGCCCGGTCTGTGGCAGCCAGGAACACCCCTGGCATGCGGCCGATGCCATGCTCGCCGGCCTCGATCAGCAGGATGATCGCGAGGCCGAACGCGCCCGCGAAGCGCTGCAGGCCCAGGAACAGCGCCTGCAGGAACTGCGCGACCGCCACGTCGCGCTGAGCACCCAGTTGCGCCAGAGCCAGCAGCGGCAGGTGGAAGTCGAGGCGCAGCTACAGACGCTGGCCCCGCGTCTGCACGCCCTGCCAGCGCATGCCGAACTGCTTCGCCAACCCGAAGAAATGCGCTCGGACTGGCTGGAAGCCCGCGTGGCGACCCTGAACCAGCAGATCGCCGATGCCAGCCGGCAGCAACAACAACTGCTCGGGTTGCAGCAGCGCAGCGAAACCCTGCAGCAGGCCTGGCAGGCCGCGCGCGAGGCCTGCGTCGCAGCGACCCAGCAGCTCGAGCGCCAGCGCGATGCCCTCGCCCGCGACGCCCAGCAGCTCGACGCAGAGCTGACGGCCTTCACCGAGCTGCTGCCGGCCGAGCGTCTGCAGCGCTGGCGCGAAGATCCGGCGCAGACCTTTATGCAGCTGGACGCCGACATCGCCACGCGCCTGCAGCAGCTGCAAGCACAAGCCGAGCTGGCCGAGGAGCTGCGCCAGTGCGAGCAGCGCCAAAACGACGAACGGCTGCAGCAGCGCCATCGTCAGGAAAAGCAGGCGAGCTGCCAGGCACGCCTGGCCGAACGCGAGAAGCTTCTGCTCGCCTGCCAGCAGGCGCTGCGGACCAGCCTTGGCGAGCAAAGCAGCGCCAGCGCCTGGCAACATCAGCTGGACGCGGCCATCCAGACTGCGCGGCAAACCCAGGCCGGGATCGATCAGCAGCTCAACGAGAGCAAACTCGGCCTGACGCGCCTGCACAGCGAGCAACAGAACTGCCGCCAGCGCCACGCCGAATTGCAGCAGGAACGCGACGCGCTGAACGCGGAACTGGGCGCCTGGCGCAGCGCCCATCCGGCGCTGGACGACGCCACCCTCGCCCAGCTGCTGCAGATGGACGACGCGCTGCTGGCCGAGGCGCGCCAGCGCCTGCAGCAGAACGCCGAAACCCTGACCCGCTGCCGCGAGCGACTCGACGGCTGTCTCGCCCGCCTGGCCAGCCATCAGCAGCAACAGACCGAGGCGCCTGAAGCCACGCAGCTGCAACAGGCACACGCCGAACAGCTGCAGCGCTGCGAGCAGGCCGAGCAGCGCTGTGCCGAAACCCGCGCCGCGCTGCTCGACGACGACAAGCGTCGTAGCCAAAGCCAGGCGCTGCTGGCGCAGATCGACGAGGCGCGCGCCGAAATGCAGCGCTGGGGGCGTATCGCCGCGCTGATCGGCTCGAGCGACGGCGGCGCCTTCCGCAAGATCGCCCAGGCCTACAACCTCGACCTGCTGGTGCAGCACGCCAACGTGCAGCTGCGTCAGCTGGCCCGCCGTTATCGGCTCAAGCGCGGCGGCAGCCCGCTGGGCCTCTTGGTGATGGATACCGAGATGGGCGACGAGCTGCGCTCGGTGCATTCGCTGTCCGGCGGCGAGACCTTTCTCGTCTCGCTGGCCCTGGCACTGGGCCTGGCCTCGATGGCCTCGAGCAAGCTCAGGATCGAATCGCTGTTCATCGACGAGGGCTTCGGCAGCCTCGACCCCGAGTCGCTGCAGATCGCCATGGACGCGCTGGATTCGCTGCAGGCCCAGGGCCGCAAGGTGGCGGTGATCAGCCACGTCGCCGAGATGCACGAACGCATCCCGGTGCAGATCCAGGTACAGCGCCAGGGCAACGGGCAGAGCGGGCTGAAGATCGTTGGCGCAGGGGGCTGACCGGGCCGGCCGATACAGGCGCAAAGCCGCATGCCGCGGGCGAGCAAACAGCGATTGACTTTGCCGCCTCGGCGCCTCAAAGATGTGCGAAAAATTTTACGAGGCGTTCAATCATGAGCTCCAGCGGCATCGGCGAACAGGCGGTCTCCCTTTTTACCCGGCGCGAGCGTGAGCGCTTCCTGGCCGCCAACCCGCGTTCGGCGGCGCTGGCCGAACGCGCCCGGCACTCGCTGTTCGCCGGCGTGCCGATGCACTGGATGAGCGACTGGTCGACGCCGGTGCCGCTGTTCGTCGAGAGCGCCCAGGGCGCGCGCTTTCGCGATGTCGACGGGCACGAGTATGTGGACTTCTGCCTCGGCGATACCGGCAGCATGTTCGGCCACTCGCCGGCGCCGATCGCCGCCGCCCTGGCCGAGCAGGCCGGGCGCGGGCTGACCACCATGCTGCCGGGCGAGGATGCGGTGGTCTGCGGCGAGCGCCTGGCCGAGCGCTTCGGCCTGCCCTACTGGCAGGTGGCGACCACCGCCACCGATGCCAACCGCTTCGTCATCCGCTGGGCGCGCGCCATCACCGGGCGCAAGATGCTGCTGGTGATCGACGGCTGCTACCACGGCACCGTCGACGACACCCTGGTGCGCTACCGCGAAGGCCTGACCGTGCACCGCGCCGGGCTGATCGGCCAGGCGCGCAACCTGGCCAAGACCTGCCGCGCAGTGCCGTTCAACGATCTCGCCGCGCTCGAGGCTGCGCTGGCGCCGGGCGACGTCGCCGCGCTGCTGATGGAGCCGGCGATGACCAATATCGGCATGGTGCTGCCCGAGCCCGGCTACCTCGAGCAGGTCCGCGCGCTGACCCGTCGCCACGGCACCCTGCTGATCATCGACGAGACGCACACCATCTCCACCGGCCCCGGCGGCTGCACCCGCGCCTGGCATCTCGAGCCGGACTTCCTCACCCTCGGCAAACCCGTGGCCGGCGGCGTGCCGGCATCGGTCTACGGCTGCAGCGCGGCGATGGCGCAGGCCATGCAGATCGCCCGCCAGCATGCCAGCGAGATGAGCCACGGCCATGGCCACAGCGGCATGGGCACCACGCTCTCGGCCAACGCCCTGGCGATGCACTGCATGCGCACCAACCTCGAACAGGTGATGACCGCCGAAGCCTACGCGCACATGCTGCCGCTTGCCGCCCGGCTGGCCGCGGGGCTGCGCGAGGTGATCGCGCGGCATGGCCTGGCCTGGTCGGTCAGCGAGCTGGGCGCGCGCTGCGAATTCCAGTTCTGCCCCAGCGCGCCGAAGAACGGCGCCGAGGCCGAAGCGGCCTTCCACGACAGCCTGCAGATGGCCCTGCACCTGTACCTGATCAACCGCGGCATCCTCATCACGCCGTTCCACAACATGACGCTGTGCTGCCAGGACACCCGTCCCGAGGACGTCGACCGGCTGCTCGCCACCCTCGACGCCGGGCTCGGCGAACTGCTCGCACTGCCGGGTGCGCGGGAGGTCTGAGCATGGCGCTCTATCCTTCGGGCATCGCACCCGGGCGCTGAAAGCCTGCTCACGCTCCGCCTGCGTCGCTGGAAAGCCATCCTTCCAGCGACGGTACCGCCCCGTAGCCCAAAGGATTCAGCCATGCGCTTCGCCGATCCTGCGGAAGCCGATGCCTTCCTCGCCGCCCACCCGGACGTGCAACGCATCGAACTGTTCATCATCGACCCCTGCGGCGTGCCGCGCGGCAAGCTCCTGCACCGCGACGAGCTGCGCGCGATCTATACCGACGGCCGCCCGCTGCCGAGCAGCATCCTCGGCCTGACCATCCGCGGCGAGGATGTCGACGCCACCGGCCTGGTCTGGGACGTCGCCGACGCCGACTGCTGGGCCTTCCCGCTGCCCGGCAGCCTGCAGCTGCAGACCTGGCGCCGGCCGGCCACCGCCCAGGTGCAGGTTTCGATGCACCCGGCGCGCGGCCTGCCGGCGTCGCTGGCCGACCCGCGCCACGTGCTGGCGCGCGCCATCGAGCGGCTGCAGGCCGCCGGCTACCACCCGGTGATGGCCGCGGAACTGGAGTTCTACCTGCTCGATGCCAAGCGCGACGCCGCAGGCCATCCTCAGCCTGCGGCCTTCGCCAACGGTGAGCGGCCGCAGGCACCGCAGGTCTACGGAGTGCTCGAACTCGAACGCCTCGACGCCTTTCTCGACGACCTCTACCGCGCCTGCGAAGCCGGGGGCCTGCCGGTGCGCACGGCGATTTCCGAGTACGCACCGGGGCAGCTGGAGATTACCCTGCAGCATCGCCACGATGCCCTGCAGGCAATGGACGAGGCCGTACGCTACAAGCGCCTGGTGCGTGGCGTCGCGCTCAGCCACGGGCTGCAGGCCTGCTTCATGGCCAAGCCCTTCGCCGAACTGGCCGGCAGCGGCCTGCACCTGCACGCCAGCCTGGCCGATGCCGAGGGCCGCAACCTGTTTGCCTGCGAGGTCGAGGCGCTCGAGCGCGGCGATGGCGACGGCGCGGCGACGCTGCTGCGCCAGTCGATTGCCGGGCTGCTCGACACCCTGGCCGACGGCCTGGCGCTGTTCTGCCCGAACGCCAATTCCTACCGGCGCTTCCAGGCCAACAGCTATGCCCCGCTGGCGCGCAACTGGGGCATCAACAACCGTACCGTGTCACTGCGCGTGCCCGGTGGGCCGGCGGCCAGCCGGCATATCGAGCACCGCATCTGCGGCGCCGATGCCAACCCCTACCTGGCTGCCGCGCTGGTATTGCACGGCATGCTGCGGGGCCTCACGCTCGGCCTCGAGCCCGGTGCGCCGGTCACCGGCAACGGTTACGCGCAGACGGGCGAGCGGCTCGGCTGCGACTGGCGCCAGGCACTGGGCGATCTCGAGCACTCAGCCTGGACACGCGAGGCGCTCGGCGAGGATTTCCACCGGGTCTACCTGGCGATCAAGCAGGCCGAGTACGCGCAGTTCATGGGCGAAGTCGGTGAACAGGACTGGCGCTGGTATCTCGGCCATGCCTGAGCGGCCAGCGCAACCGGTCTAGGCTGAACGGGTAGCCAGCCACCGCAGGACCTTGCCGATGGACAGCCAGACCCGCGAACGCCTCGCCGCCCTGCACCATCAGGGCTTCGTTCTGCTGCCCGCGGTACTTGCCCCGGCGCAGATCTGCGAGCTGCACGCGGCCATCGACCGGCTGACGCCGGTCGGCCTGGACTACCAGGGCCTGGTCGACGACCACTACAAGTGCGTGTTCAACCGCGAGCCGTTCTGGCTGACCTTTCTCGACCTGCCGGGGGTGATCGAGCTGGCCGAGGCGGCGCTCGGCAGCGATTGCCATATCATCGGCCAGACCGCCTGGCGCAGCCGCCCGGGCTTCGTCGGCGGCGAGCTGCATGCCGACTACCTGGTCATGGAGCTGCCGGAACGCCTGCTCGCCGACCCGGCCTTCGAGCTGCCGATGCAGGTCTGCACCGCGCACCTCTACCTCGACGATATCGACGCCGACCTCTGCCCGACCCTGGTGATTCCCGGCAGCCACCGCGCCGGGCGCAAGCCGCGCCCGGGCGAAACGCAGTGGCACGGCCGTGAGGCCGAGCCGGTGCTGTGCCGCGCCGGCGACGTGCTGTTCTTTCGCAGCGACCTCTGGCACGCCGGCAGCCGCAACCGCACCGCCGCCCGCAGTCGCTACCTGTTGCAGGTGCATTACGGCCGGCGAATGGTCGCGCAGAAGTTCTCGCCCTACCTCCACTTCAGCTTCAACCCGGCGGTGCTGGCCGCCGCCACGCCGCGCCAGCGGCGCCTGCTCGGCGAGCACGTGCCGGCCGAATACGACTGACTGGCACGCGCCCTGCAACCTCCGGCTGCGAGCGCCGCATTCAGCGGCCCCGAGCATCCCAGCCAGAGAGGTATTGCCATGATCACCAGCCGCGACCAGGTGACCGCCATGATCGTCGCCAGCAAGGTCCGCCAGGGCTTGAAATGGGCGCATGCCGCCGAAGCCATCGGCAAGTCGAAGGAGTGGACCACCGCCGGCTGTCTGGGCCAGATGGCCTTCGACAAGCCCCAGGCCGAAGCCCTCGGCCGGCTCTTCGAACTGCCCGATGAAGCGGTCGCCTGGCTGCAGATCGTGCCCCATAAGGGGTCACTGCCCAGCGCCGTGCCCAGCGACCCGCTGATCTACCGCTGGTACGAACTGGTCAACGTCTACGGCAGCACCATCAAGGAACTGATCCACGAGGAATTTGGCGACGGCATCATGAGCGCCATCGATTTCTCCATGGACATCCAGCGCGAGCACGACCCCCGGGGCGACCGGGTGCACGTGGTGCTCTCGGGCAAGTTCCTGCCCTACAAGAGCTACTGAGCGCCGCCGGCGGGCACCTGCCGAACCCCGTCAGGGGTTGTATGCTGCGGCGAGGTGTCGGCGTCACACGCCGACGCCCCCGCCCCGAATCGCCTGGAGGAAGCTCGATGAACATCGTCAACGCCCGCCTGCGCGGCCGCGAAGGCCTGTACCGCCTGGAACTGGCCGGCGCGCGCATCGCCGCCATCACTGCGCAGCAGGCGCCGGCCGAAACCAGCGAGGGCGATATCGACGCCGCCAGCAATCTGGTGGTGCCACCCTTCATCGAACCGCACATTCATCTGGACGCCGCGCTAACCGCCGGCGAGCCGGCCTGGAACATGAGCGGCACGCTGTTCGAAGGCATCGAACGCTGGGGCGAGCGCAAGGTGCTGGTGACCCACGAAGACACCAAGGCACGGGCGACGAAAACCATCGACATGCTGGTCGACCACGGCATCCAGCATGTGCGCACGCATGTCGACGTCACCGACCCGACCCTGTCGGCGCTCAAATCCATGCTCGAGGTGCGCGAGGAAACCCGCCACCTGATCGACCTGCAGATCGTCGCCTTTCCGCAGGAGGGCATCGAGTCGTTCAAGGGCGGTCGCGAGCTGATGACCGAGGCGATCGCCATGGGCGCCGATGTGGTCGGCGGCATTCCACACTTCGAGAACACCCGCGACCAGGGCGTCAGCTCGATCAAGTTTCTCATGGACCTGGCCGAACGCACGGGCTGTCTGGTGGACGTGCACTGCGACGAAACCGACGACCCGCAGTCGCGCTTTCTCGAAGTGCTCGCCGAACAGGCGCGGGTACGCGAGATGGGCGAGCGCGTCACCGCCAGCCACACCACGGCAATGGGCTCCTACGACAACGCCTACTGCTCCAAGCTGTTCCGCCTGCTGAAGCTGTCGCAGATCAACTTCGTCTCCTGCCCGACCGAGAGCATCCACCTGCAGGGCCGCTTCGACACCTACCCCAAGCGCCGCGGCCTGACCCGCGTGGCCGAGCTCGACCGCGCCGGGATGAACGTCTGCTTCGGCCAGGATTCCATCGTCGACCCCTGGTACCCGCTGGGCAACGGCAACATCCTGCGCATCCTTGAGGCGGGATTGCACATCTGCCACATGCTCGGCTACGAAGACCTCGAGCGCTGCCTGGACCTGATCACCGACAACAGCGCACGCACCCTGAACCTGGGCGAGCGCTACGGGCTGGAGGTGGGGCGCCCGGCGAACCTGCTGGTGCTGTCGGCGCCGGACGATTACGAGATGCTGCGCACTCAGGGCCATGCCCTGCTCTCGGTGCGCAATGGTGAGGTGCTGATGCGCCGCACACCGGCGCGGATCGAGCGTTACTGAGCGACCGCGCTCATGATCCGGGCGATGCGCGCCTTTTCGTCGGCAGCGTCGAGTGACAACCGCGACAGGTAGGCGGCAACGGCATCGACATCCTCTTCGGAGAGCTTTGCCGCGACACCGATCATCACCGACCCCGCCCGGCTGGGGTCGTTGGTGCGGAAGCGGTTCAGCGCCTTGCGCAGGTACACGTCCGGCTGGCCGGCCAGGCGCGGGGTATTCTCCATGCCTTCGGCGTGCTGGCCGTGGCAGCCGGTGCAGGTGTTGTGGAACAGCGTCTCGCCGCGACTGCGCAACCCTTCGCTCACCGGCACCGCGACCGGGTTGACCTGCTGCTGGCTGAAGTAGACGGCGATGTTCACCCGGTCGTCCTGGGTGAGGTTCTTCGCCAGCTTCGACATGACGTAGTCGATGCGCTGGCCGCTGGCGAACTTCTCGAAGGCGTTGAACAGGTACAGCGGGTTCTGGCTGGCCAGATTGGGAATGTGCGGGCGCTTGCTGTTGCCGGTCTCGCCGTGACAGTAGGTGCAGAACACGGCCCGCTCCTGGCCGGCCGCATAGGCCTGCTGGCGGCTCGCCTCGTCGCCCATGACCTGGGCGAAACGCTTGGCGAGGCCTTCATCGGCATGGGCGAAGGCCGTCAGGCAGCTGAGCAATGCAATGGCGAAAATCCGCATGGGTCCTTCCTGAGCTGAGGCTGTACCGGCGCGCGACTATAGAAGGCCGCACCCGGCCGGATACCGGCGCAGGTCAACGAAATGCCCATCACCGCACCGGGCGCCTCGAAACTGTGACCTCGTTCACCTCAGCCACCCGAACGCCCCTGCGCGCCTCTGTCGCATTGACGAACGCAGCAGCCAATGAGCGAAACAGCCAGAAAAGGCGATACAGACGGTGAATATTCGACTAAAGTAGCGCCCCTCTGAACCACCCCAGGAGCCCCGACAACATGCCGCTCGATGGACATGCCGAACTGACCATGACCGTACTGATGACCCCGGACAAAGCGAACTTCTCCGGAAACGTCCACGGCGGCACGCTGCTCAAGTACCTCGATGAAGTCGCCTATGCCTGCGCCAGCCGCTACGCCGGCCAGTACGTCGTGACCCTTTCGGTCGATCAGGTGATCTTCCGCCAGCCGGTGCATGTCGGCGAACTGGTGACCTTTCTCGCCTCGGTCAACTACACCGGCACCACGTCGATGGAGATCGGCATCAAGGTCATCACCGAGGACATCCGGCGCAAGACGGTACGCCATACCAACAGCTGCTTCTTCACCATGGTCGCGCTCGGCGAGGACGGCAAGCCGGTCTCGGTCCCGCCGCTCAATCCGGTGACCCCCGAGCAGAAGCGTCGCTTCGCCCAGGCCTACCAGCGCCGCGAGATCCGCCGCGAACTGGAACAGCGTTACCAGGCCCTGCGTGCCGAAGGCGAAGCCGAGTCGACACCGGCCTGAGTCGCCCGGCGGCGGGCAAAACCCTATACAATGCGCGCCTTTTAGCCCCATCGAAGGTATCGCCCGTGAGCACCCTGCCGCCCTGCCCGAACTGCAACAGCCCCTACACCTACGAGGACGGCGCCCTGTTGGTCTGCCCCGAATGCGCCCACGAGTGGACGCCTGGTGAGGCCGCCGGTGGTAGCGCCGAGGGCGAGAAGCAGGTCCGCGACTCGGTCGGCAACACGCTGCAGGACGGCGATACCGTCACCGTGATCAAGGACCTCAAGGTCAAGGGCTCGTCGCTGGTGGTCAAGGTCGGCACCAAGGTGAAGAACATCCGCCTGGTCGATGGCGACCACGACATCGACTGCAAGATCGACGGCATCGGCGCCATGAAGCTCAAGTCCGAGTTCGTCAAGAAGGCCTGAGCCACACGCGCCATACCGACCGCCCGGCACCTGCCGGGCGGTCGCGTTTCCAGCCTCGCCCGCGGCGTCACAGCAGCCGCCTTCGCGCGCGGCAACGCCACTTCACACAGCCCCTCCCGTGCGCCGCGGCGACCACGGCAAGGGCCGTTCGCGGTGAACTATCCCCCGGCATCACGATCCCCCGTTATGCACATTCAGCGCGTGCCTGGCGGGCCAAGCTTCCAAAAAGGCAGCCGGCCATGGCCGCCCAGCGACGAGGAGCCCCACGTGACTGCAACCACCCCGCACGTCTACCGAAGCACACCAAACCCGCTGCACGCGACCTTGCTGGCCGGCACCGTTCCGCTGTTTCTCGGCGCGCTGCTGAGCGACATCGCCTACTTTCGCAGCTACCAGATCCAGTGGAGCAACTTCTCGTCCTGGCTGATTGCCGGCGGCCTGGTGTTCTGCGGCCTGGCCCTGCTGTTCGCGCTGGCGGGCCTGGTGCGTGCCGCGCATGAGAAGGGACGCGCGCTGCTCTACCTGGCGCTGTTGCTGGCCACCTGGCTGCTCGGCTTCGTCAATGCCCTCGAGCATGCCAAGGATGCCTGGGCCACCATGCCCCTGGGGCTGGTGCTGTCGGTGATCGTCACCCTGCTGGCCTGCGCGGCGACCTGGGTCGGCCTAGGCCAGGCGCGTGCGGGAGGTGCAGCATGAAAACGACGCTGACCCTTTCCGCCCTGACCACCGCCCTGCTGCTGAGCGCCTGTGGCGATGGCAGCCAGACCGCCACCCAGGCGCACGGCGCCGACCCGAAGCTGCCCGAGCCCCAGCGCGGCCTGCTACCGAGCATGACGATCGCCGACCCCGCCGGCTGGGACGGCGACAAACCGACGGTCCCCGAAGGCTATCGGATCAGCGCGATCGCCACCGACCTGCAGATCCCGCGGCAGACGCTCGTGCTGCCCAACGGTGACATCCTGGTCGCCGAAGGCCGTGGCGGCAATGCGCCAAAGCTCAAGCCCAAGGATGTGATCGCCGGCTACATCAAGGCCAAGGGCACCACCTCGGTGAAGAGCGGCAACCGTCTGACCCTGCTGCGCGACGCCGACGGCGATGGGCGCTACGAGCTGAACCAGGTGTTCGCCAAGGACCTCAATGCGCCCTACGGGCTGGCGTTCCACGACGGCGCCCTGTACGTCGCCAATCAGGATGCCCTGGTGCGCTTCGATTACCAGGAGGGCCAGACCGAGGCCAGCGGCCCGCCGGTGAAGGTCACCGACCTGCCTTCCGAGATCAATCACCACTGGACCAAGGCACTGACCGTCAGCCCCGACGGACGCTTTCTCTATGTCGGCATCGGCTCCAACAGCAACATCACCGAACGCGGCATGGAGGCCGAAGTCGATCGCGCGATGATCTGGCAGATCGACGCCGAGACCGGTGCGCACCGACCCTACGCCACCGGCGTGCGCAACCCCACCGCGCTGGCGATCCAGCCGGGCAGCGACCAGCTCTGGGCGGTGGCCAACGAGCGTGACGAACTGGGTCCGGACCTGGTGCCGGACTACCTGACGTCAGTCCAGGATGGCGGTTTCTACGGCTGGCCCTACAGCTACTGGGGCCAGAACGTCGATGACCGCGTCCGACCGCAGAAGCCCGACCTGGTCGCCTCGGCGATCAAGCCGGACTATGCCCTGGGCTCGCATGTCGCCGCACTCGGCCTGGATTTCTCCGAGCCGGCGATGGGCGAGCGCTTCGCCGACGGCGTATTCATCGGCGAGCACGGCAGCTGGAACCGCGAGAACCCGGTGGGCTACAAGGTGGTGTTCGTGCGCTTCGAGAATGGCCGCCCCAGCGGGGAGCCGGTCGATTTCGTCACGGGCTTTCGCAGCGAAGATGGCAAGACGCGCGGACGACCGGTCGGCGTGACGGTCGATCCGCGCGGTGCGCTGATCGTCGCCGACGACCTGTCCAACACCATCTGGCGCGTCACCCCGGCGCGCTGAGGCCGCGCCGAGAGGCCGGCGGCGCAACGGCCGCCGGCCTGCAATCTTCGGCCGTGGCGGGCGACCGGTGCGATTCGCGTCGGCCTCCGTCACACCTGGCCGCCGCGCCCGTCAGGCGCTATGGTCGTGGCATTGCCCCCTCAAGGACGCACCATGGCCGCCAAACCCAGCCCGCTCAACAAGCAACGCCATCTGGCCGTACTGATCGACGCCGACAATGCGCCCGCAGCCATCGTCGAAGGCCTCTTCGAGGAGATCGCCAAGTACGGCGTGGCCAGCGTCAAGCGCATCTATGGCGACTGGACCAAGCCCAACCTGGGCAGCTGGAAAAAGGTCCTGCTCGACCACTCCATCCAGCCGATCCAGCAGTTCGCCTACACCTCGGGCAAGAACGCCACCGACAGCGCCTTGATCATCGATGCCATGGACCTGCTCTATACGCGGCGCTTCGACGGCTTCTGCCTGGTGTCCAGCGACAGCGACTTCACCCGCCTGGCCGCCCGTATTCGCGAGGAGGGCCTGACGGTCTATGGCTTCGGCGAGCAGAAGACGCCTTCGCCGTTCGTGTCGGCCTGCGACAAGTTCGTCTACACCGAGATCCTTCGCCCCGACGCCAAGGCAGACCAGGCACCGAGCGTGGAGAAGGCGGCCGCCGAAATCGCCCTGCCCGAGCCCAAGGCCGCCGCCGAACCGGCGCCCGGCTCGCTCGAAGGCCAGCCGGTGCCGGTCGACTTCATTGCCAAGGTGCTCGACGACATTTCCGAGGAGGACGACTGGGTGCAGCTCGGCACGCTTGGGCAGAACATCAGCAAGCTGCGCCCGGCGTTCGATCCGCGTCTGTACGGCTGCAAAAAGCTCAGCGACCTGATCCGCGCCCAACCCAGGCGCTTCGAGCTGGAAGCGCGCGGCAGCGGCAGCAGCGGCGGCAAGGATCTGTACGTGAAGATCCGCAAGCCGGGCAAGGCTGGCTAGCCCGGCCGGTGCGCCGGTGCGCCTAATGAAGCGTTGCACATTTGCCTGATCGATCGGCGAACCTCGCCCGCCCGGTCTCTTCTAAGCACTACCAATGCACGGAGGAGAGATTCATGACCAAGCAGTTGCTGGCCGGCTGGAGCCTGATGATCACCGCGCCCCTCGCCCTGGCGCAGACACCGCAACCGGAGGTGGTCACCCACCTCAACGGGCTGGACGTCGAGATCAGCCCGATGGGCGTGCCGGCACAGACCGATGCCATCGCCGGCGAGTTGCTCGGCATACGTGCCGTGAAAGTGATGAACAACACCGCCCAGCAGATCACCTGCGAATTCCACGTGCCGGCCGAGGCCCGCTCGGATACCTCCGCACCGCCGGTGTTCAGCGTCGCACCCAACACCCAGCGCACCGAGCGTGTCCCCGGCGACTATTCGCCTGATCGGCCGTTCGCCGAAGTCACCTGCCGCTCCAGCGACGCGCGCGGCGAACGCTGACGCGCCGCACACCTGCCTGAACGAAGAGGCCGCACATCGGTGCGGCCTCCTGGTGATGCTGCAGCCACCTCAGGCGGCCATGCGCTCACACTCTTGCGCGCAACGTCGACACGCCTCGGCGCACTGGCGACAGTGCTCGGCCTCGTGCTTGCCACATTCCTCGGCGCAGGCGCGACAGACCTCTGCGCACAGTTTGCAGAAGGCCGCGGCGTAAGCGCTGTCGCGGGTCATCAGGCAGGCTGCCATGGCGCAGATGTCGGCGCAATCGCGGTCGAGTTCGATGCAGCGCGCCATCATCTTCACGTCGTCCTCGCGCAGGCACGACGCCGCGCAGGTTTCGCAAGCCATGGCGCAGTTGGAACAGGCTTCGATGCAGGCCTGGTATCGGCTGTTGAGCATGGGGACCTCCCTCGTGTCGTTAGGCCATCGGGCGGCGCCACACCGTGGCGTCAGCGCCGCCCCTCATGACTAGGGGCAGGCCCCCCGATGCAAAGTTCAGCCCGATCGACCGAGCGGCGCCCTTGGCCGCCGCGCTGCCACGCCATGCAGCCGTTACAATGGCGGCTCGTCCCGCCAGCCCGCCTCACCGCCATGCCCTTTACCCTCGCCGGCCCCTGCGAATATCAGGAGCTGATCAACAAGAGCCGCTTTCTGGTGAAGGCGGCACCGATCCAGACGCCCGAGCAGGCGCAGACGTTTCTCCAGTCCGTCGCCGACCCCAGCGCCACGCACAACTGCTGGGCCTGGAAGATCGGCCAGCAGTATCGCTTCAGCGACGACGGCGAACCCGGCGGCACCGCCGGACGGCCGATGCTCAGCGCCATCGAGGGCCAGGATTGCGATCGGGTCGTGGTGGTGGTGACACGCTGGTTCGGCGGCATCAAGCTCGGCACCGGCGGGCTGGCCCGCGCCTACGGCGGCACGGCGGCCAGGTGCCTGCAGCAAGCGGCGCGCATCGAGCTGGTGGCGCGTCGGCAAGCCAGCACGCATCTGCGCTTTGCCGAGCTGGCCCTGGTCAAGGCGCGCCTTGGCGAGTTCGAGGCGCTGCTCGAGCACGAATCCTTCGATGCCGAAGGCGCCACGCTCGCGCTTGCCCTTCCGGCCGGCCAGATCGCTGCGCTGGAGAAGCTGCTGGCCGATGTCAGCCGCGGCCGCAGCACGCTGCAGCTCAAGGATGACCCACAGATTTTGTGAGCTGCGCTGTGGATAACCTTTGGACGCCTTGCTGGACGACCGAGCCGGCGCGGCTTTCGGCCAACTGGCTATTTTTCGCGCAAATGCGACCGGACATTTCTCTTTTGAACACAACTCGCTGATTTAGCTGAATTTTTCATCGGCCATCTCTGCCATCAAGCGGCCATCACACTGGAGTGACACTGACCGCTGTTTATGCCCGTTTTTCGTGGAAAAAGTTGTGGATAAAACTGGGAGTAATTTATCCAGCCCACAGCGCACGTGGCCTTCGCTCAACTGTATGAAAAATGACCAGCCGGCGCCGAGCGCGTTCCAAAGCACGACCGCGGCCCCGCCACCCGGCATATCCCTGGTCCGGCAGGCTGGCTAGAATGCCTCGATCACGAAGGAGACAGAGACGATGCGCGACTGGCTGAACAACTTGCCCAAGGCCGAACTTCACCTGCACCTGGAAGGCTCGCTGGAGCCCGAACTGCTTTTCAAGCTCGCCGAGCGCAACGGCGTCAGCCTGCCCTGGGCGGACGTCGAGACGTTACGCAAGGCCTACGCCTTCAACAACCTGCAGGAATTTCTCGATCTGTATTACCGCGGCGCCGACGTGTTGCGTACCGAGCAGGACTTCTACGACCTGACCTGGGCCTATCTGCAGAAATGCGAAGAGCAGAACGTGGTTCACACCGAACCCTTCTTCGATCCGCAGACCCACACCGACCGCGGCGTGCCCTTCGAGGCCGCCCTCAACGGCATCAGTGCCGCCCTCGCCGATGGCCGCGAACTGCTCGGCATCAGCAGCGGGCTGATCCTCAGCTTCCTGCGCCATCTGCCCGAAGAAGCGGCGTTCAAGACCCTGGAGCAGGCACTGCCCTACCGCGACGCGTTCTTTGCCGTCGGCCTAGACAGCTCGGAGGTCGGCCATCCACCGAGCAAGTTCCAGCGCGTGTTCGACAAGGCCCGCGCCGAAGGCCTGCTCACCGTTGCGCATGCCGGCGAGGAGGGCCCACCGGAGTACATCTGGGAGGCGCTGGACCTGCTCAAGGTCAGCCGCATCGATCACGGCGTGCGTGCCGCCGAGGATCCCAGGCTGATCGCCCGCCTGATCGAGGAGCAGATCCCACTGACCGTCTGCCCGCTGTCGAACACCAAGCTGAAGGTGTTCGGCCACATGGGCGAGCACAACATCCTCACCCTGCTGGAACAGGGCGTGAAGGTCACGGTGAATTCCGATGACCCGGCCTACTTCGGCGGCTACGTGACGGAAAATTTCGTCGCCCTGCACGACGCCCTGGGCATGACCGAAGCGCAGGCCCGACGCCTGGCGCAGAACAGCCTGGACGCCCGCCTGGCATTTTGACGCAGGCACCGGCATGACCCTGGTCAAGCCTGGCCGCCCGCAACCGGCCTATGGTGGCGGGCGGATACAGTCGAGAGGGTCATTGCCATGAACATCTTCATTCGCCCGGCCCGCCCGGGTGACAACCGCTGGCAGGTCGGCCTCGATTCGCAGCGGGTGAGCTTTCGCAGTGAAGCCGAGGCCCGCCGCTTCGTCGCCACCCTGCAGCGCCGAATCGCCGAGCCGCACGCCCTGCCCAAGGCAGGCTGAAGGCGCTAGCCGGTTTCCGCGCGCGCCGTGCCGTAGGCGACGCCCGAAGCCAGCAAGCCACAGCCGGCGATGATCGCGGCCATAGGCACGGCGGTGCCGTTGTGTAGCGCACCGACGGCAGTAGCCGCGCTGGCCGCGATGGTGAATTGCAGGCTGCCGAGCAGCGCCGAGGCGCTGCCGGCGTTGGCCCGCTGGTCGGCCATGGCGCAGGCGGTCGCGTTCGGCAGCAAGCAGCCAAGCGATGCCACACAGCCGAACAGCGGAATCAGCAAGGGCCAGAGCGCGGCCGGGCGCGCCGCCGCGATGCCCAGCAGGACCAGCGCGCTGGCGAAGTAGAACCAGACCCAGCGCCGCACCCAGAACTCCGGGCCGCGCCAGCGCATCAAGCGTACGTTGACCTGCGCCATCAGGATGAAGCCCGCCGCATTGATGCCGAAGAACCAGCCATAGTGCTCGGCGGGCACGCCGTACAGTTCGATGAAGACGAACGGCGAACCGGCGATGTAGGCGAACATCCCGCCCATGCACAGCCCGCCGGTCAGCGCATGCCCAATGAAGAAGCGATCGCCGAACAGCCCGCGGTACTTGCCCAGCGCGCCGCCGACCGGTGCCGGCGCCTGGTCGGCCGGAAAGGTCTCGGGCAGGACCCGCAGCACCGCGAGCAGACAGGTCGCACCGAACAGCGTCAGCACGACGAAGATCGCCTGCCAGCCAAAGCTGGCCAGCAACGCCCCGCCCGCAACCGGCGCCAGGATGGGTGCCAGCCCCATCACCAGCATCAGCTGGGAAAATACCTTGGCGCTGGCCAGCGGATCGCAGAGGTCACGCACCACCGCGCGCGAGATCACCATGCCGGCGCAGCCACCGAGCGCCTGGACGAAGCGCGCGGCGATCAGCCATTCGAGCGAAGGCGCCAGGGTCGCGGCCAACGAGGCCAGCGTGAAGAGCGCAACGCCGGCCAGCAGCGGCCGGCGCCGGCCGTAGCGGTCGGCCAGCGGGCCGTAGATCAGCTGGCCAAGCGCCAGGCCGACGAAGTAGGCCGCCAGCGACAGCTGCACCTGCTCGACCTCGGTGCCGAAGGCGTGCGCCAGCGCCGGAAAGGCCGGCAGGTACATGTCGATGGCCATCGGGCCGAAGGCGCTGAGCGCGCCCAGTATCAGGAGCATTGGCAGAGGCATCGCACACTCGTCAGGCAGGAACGGATCGGCGTGCGTCGAGAACTGGCGCACAGACGTTTACACAAGCGCAAGATGCTGTTACATACACCGCCGATTGTAAACCTGCAGAACGACAGACCGCCGGATACCCTCGACGACCGCTCACGGTCCAAGGGACCGGCGCAGCTGTCCGGAGACGTCGATGCGTCGCACCAAAGAAGACGCCGAGAAAACCCGCCTGGCCATCCTCGACTCGGCCGAGCGCCTGTTCCTCGAACGGGGCGTGGCACACACCAGCCTGGACCAGATCGCCCGCGAGGCAGGCGTCACGCGCGGCGCGGTCTACTGGCATTTCCAGAACAAGGCCCACCTGTTCCACGAGATGCTCGACCAGGTGCGCCTGCCCCCCGAGCAGATGGCCGAACGCCTGGGCAGCTGCGGCCAGCGCGACCCGGTGGATGCGCTGCGCGTGCTGCGCGAGCTGTTCTGCGAGGGCCTCAATGCGCTGGGCAACAACCCGCAGAAGCGCCGGGTGTTCACCATCCTGCTGCACCGCTGCGAATTCACCGAGGAGCTGCGCGACGCCCAGGAGCGCCACGAGGCATTCATCAACCAGTTCATCGAACTCTGCGAGGCGCTGTTCGACAAGGCGGCGGACTACCTGTTGCCGGGTGTCACGCCGCGCCTGGCGGCGCGCTCACTGCATGCGATGATCGTCGGCCTGTTCAGCGACTGGACCCGTGACAACAGCCTGTTCGACCCGATCGGCGACACCGCGGCCCTGGTCGACCCGCTCTTTCGCGGGCTGATCCGCGACTGGCAGGCGGTCGCCGCAGGCAGCGACAGCTGAGGCGCGGCCGCCGGCACCTCAGCGCACCTGGTAGCCCTCTTCCTCGATCGCCGCGCGGATCTGCTGCTCGCTCGGCGCACCCTCGACCCTGACCGTGCCAGCGGCGAGGTCGACCTCGACGCGGGCCTGCGGATCGAGTGCCTTGATCGCCTGGGTCACCGCGCGCTCGCAGTGCGCGCAGGTCATTCCCGTCACATTGAATACGTGCATCGGACACCTCCCGTTCGGTTGTGTCCGGCGATTGTCGACCTTGCCCCCCTGGCAAGGTCAACTGCGCCGTTATGCCACCCGGGGCTTGACCTTGCCACAGGGTTAAGGTCAAAGCTGCAGCTGTCGACTCGGGAGGTCCACATGAGCCAGACCCTTTACACCCTGCCGGTCATCGGCATGACCTGCGCCAGTTGCGCCGGGCGCATCGAACGCGCCCTGCGCAAGGTACCGGGCGTGCGCGCAGCGAACGTCAACCTGGCCAACGAGCAGGCCTTGGTCGAATCGGAATCCGCCTCGCTCGAACAGCTGGTCCAGGCCGTCGACAAGGCCGGCTACGCGGTCGCACAAGCCGACCACGAGCTGAGCCTTGGCGGCATGACCTGCGCCAGCTGCGTCGGTCGCGTCGAGCGCGCCCTGCTCAAGGTGCCAGGTGTGCTGAGCGCCACGGTCAACCTGGCGAGCGAGCGGGCGCAGGTGCGCAGCATTGCCTCGCTCGACCCTCAGCAGCTGATCCAGGCGGTCAGCGCGGCGGGCTATCAGGCTGCACTGACGAGCGCCGAGCGGCCCGATCCACAGGCGGCGGAACGGCGGCTGCAGCGCGAGCGTCTGGCAGTGATCGCGGCGCTGCTGCTGGCCGCACCGCTGGTGATCCCGATGTTCGCCGACCTCTTCGGCCAGCACTGGATGCTCCCACCTTGGCTGCAGTTCCTGCTCGCCACGCCGGTGCAGTTCGTGCTCGGTGCACGCTTCTATGTCGCCGGCTGGAAGGCCGTGCGCGCCGGAGCCGGCAACATGGACCTGCTGGTCGCCCTCGGTACCAGCGCCGGTTACGGACTGAGCCTGTACCAGTGGTGGATCGCGCCGGCCGGGCAGATGCCGCACCTGTATTTCGAGGCATCGGCCGTGGTGATCGCGCTGGTGCTGCTCGGCAAGTACCTCGAGAGCCGCGCCAAGCGCCAGACCAGCGCGGCCATCCGCGCCCTCGAGGCGCTGCGCCCGGAACGCGCCCGGCGCCTGGTCGACGGCCATGAGGAAGACGTGGCGATCGCGGCCCTGAGCCTGGGCGACATCGTCGTGGTGAAGCCGGGCGAGCGCTTTCCAGTGGACGGCGAAGTCATCGACGGCAACAGCCAGGCCGATGAAGCCCTGATCAGCGGCGAAAGCCTGCCGGTGGACAAGCAGCCGGGCGATCGCATCACCGGCGGGGCGATCAACGGCGACGGCCGCCTGCTGGTCCGGGCAACAGCGCTCGGCGGCGAAACGGTCCTGGCGCGCATCATTCGCCTGGTCGAGGATGCCCAGGCCGCCAAGGCTCCGATCCAGAAGCTGGTCGACCGGGTCAGCCAGATCTTCGTCCCGGCGGTACTGCTCATCGCCCTGGCTACCCTGGCCGGCTGGCTACTGGCCGGAGCGGCACTGGAGACCGCGCTGATCAACGCCGTGGCGGTGCTGGTCATCGCCTGCCCCTGCGCCCTCGGCCTGGCGACACCCGCGGCGATCATGGCCGGCACCGGCGTCGCCGCGCGTCACGGCATCCTGATCAAGGACGCCGAGGCGCTCGAAGTCGCCCATGCGGTGAATGCCGTGGCGTTCGACAAGACGGGCACGCTGACGTCCGGCAAGCCGGAGATCGTTCATCTCCTGGCCGCCGAGGGCGACGAACACCAGGCGCTGCGGCTGGCCGGTGCGCTGCAGCGCGGCAGCGAGCACCCGCTGGCACGCGCGGTGCTCGAGCGCAGCGCCGCACTGGACATCGCGCTGCCCGACGTCGAGGCCAGCCAGGCGCTTGCCGGGCGCGGCATCGCCGGGCGCCTGGAGGGCCGCGAACTGGCGCTGGGTAATCGCCGCCTGCTCGACGAGGCCGGGCTGGATGCCGGTGCGCTGGCCGATGCCGCGCGCCGCTGGGAAGACGAGGGGCGTACCCTGTCCTGGCTGCTGGAACGTGCTCCGGTGCCACGGGTGCTGGCGCTGTTCGCCTTTGGCGACAGCCTCAAGGAGGGCGCGAGCGCGGCGATCGCCGCGCTGCACGGCCGGCGCATCCAAAGCCACCTGATCACCGGCGACAATCGCGGCAGCGCGCGGGTCGTCGCCGAGGCATTGGGCATCGACGATGTACATGCCGAAGTGCTGCCGGCGGACAAGGCCGCCACCGTCGCCGCGCTGAAGCGCGACGGCGCCACCGTGGCCATGGTCGGCGACGGCATCAATGACGCACCGGCGCTGGCCGCGGCGGATGTCGGCATCGCCATGGGCGGCGGCACCGACGTGGCGATGCACGCCGCCGGGATCACGCTCATGCGCGGCGACCCGCGACTGGTGCCGGCGGCGCTCGACATCAGCCGACGGACCTATCGCAAGATCCAGCAGAACCTGTTCTGGGCCTTTATCTACAACCTGATCGGCATCCCCCTGGCGGCGCTTGGCTTTCTCAGCCCGGTGGTGGCCGGCGCGGCGATGGCGATGTCCAGCGTCAGCGTGATCAGCAATGCCCTGCTGCTCAAGCGCTGGCAGCCGGACACCCATACAACCGGCGATCGGAGGGAGCAGCCATGAATATCGGCCAGGCCGCCAGCCGCAGCGGGCTGTCGGCAAAGATGATCCGCTATTACGAGTCGATCGGGCTGATTGCCCCGGCCGGGCGCGGCGCCAATGGCTACCGCCGCTACAGCGAGGACGACCTGCATCGCCTGGCGTTCATCAAGCGCTCGCGCGACCTGGGTTTCTCGCTGGAGGAGGTCGGCCGGTTGCTGACCCTGTGGCAGGATCGCCAGCGCGCCAGCGCCGACGTCAAGGCGCTGGCCGGTGCGCATATCGAGACGCTGAACCAGCGCATCGCCGAACTGGTGTCACTGCGCGACACCCTGCAGAACCTGGTCGACCACTGTTCGGGTGACGAGCGCCCCGACTGCCCGATCCTGAGCGAACTGGAGTCGGGCGGCTGCTGTGATCGCTGAGCAGCTCAGGAGCTGCGCTGCCGCCCCGTCCACAGCAACAACACGATCAAGGCGCTGAGCACGCTGAGTTCGAGCATCAGCGGGGCGTTGATCAGCTGGTAGACCCAGCTGCGTTCGAGATTGAGCGCAAAGGCGGCCCCGAACAGCAACGCCAGCGAACCCAGGAAGACGGCCGTCCCCTGGAGGAATCCTTTGAACTGTTTCATGCGCGCGACTCCGTGCGACGGTTCGACATGACTGCTGGCATGTTGAACCTGCCCGGCGAAAACGGTTCCGCCGGGCGCACCGCGCAGGGGCTGCGTCAGGCCTGCGACTGCAGGTAGTTCTGCAGGCCGATCCGGTCGATCAGCCCGAGCTGCTGCTCCAGCCAGTAGGCGTGGTCTTCTTCGGTGTCATGCAGCTGCGCGGCAAGGATGTCGCGGGTCACGTAATCGCTGTGCTGCTCGGCCAGCGCGATGCCCTTGGCCAGCGCCTCGCGCACGCGGTATTCCAGGGCGAGGTCGCTGCGCAGCATCTCCGGCACGGTCTGGCCCGGGTGGATGGCCTCGGGCGTCATGTCCGGCGTGCCTTCGAGAAAGAGGATCCGCTGCAGCAAGGCATCGGCATGCTGGGTCTCCTCCTCCATCTC
>Ga0209300_1000300_pt1 | contig 28254 bp, 10 predicted proteins | sample Shrwel_input2_RT_FD_187535 | JGI IMG/M metagenome (GOLD analysis project Ga0209300, IMG submission 187535) | Subsurface microbial communities from deep shales in Ohio, USA - Utica-3 well 1 S input2 RT (SPAdes) (version 2) ... | reverse complement strand
GATCTGGCCAGCCATGACATCATTGTGAAGGGCCTGCGCAGGATCACCCGGGATATCCCGGTGCTGTCGGAAGAGGGCGCGGAAATACCCTGGGAAGAGCGCAAACACTGGCGCAGGTTCTGGCTGATTGACCCCATTGATGGCACCAAAGACTTCACCCAACGCACGGGGGAATTCACCGTGAACATCGCCCTGATTGAAGACGGCGAGCCGGTGATGGGTGTGGTCACCGCCCCTGCTTTAAAAGAAGTTTACTGGGGAGTAAAAGGCGAAGGTGCCTACAAACAGGACCGCACCGGCCATACCCGCCATATTCGGGTGGTGGAACCCAGAGACCCCCTGCGAGTTGTCGCCAGCAAAAACCACCTGAACGAAGAAACCCGCGATTTCATCGCCAAACTCGGCCCCCACGAAACCGTGCAGGCCGGCAGCTCACTGAAATTCTGCCGCCTGGCCGAAGGCCACGCTGACATCTATCCCCGCATGGGCCCTACCAGCGAATGGGACACCGCCGCTCACGCCGTGCTTCTCACTGCTGGCGGAAAAGTGCAAACCACAGACGGCAAGCCATTGAAATACGGCAAAGAAAATGTACTGAACCCCTGGTTCATTGCCGCCGGAAACTGGTATTTTTAACCATAGGTGGCAGACCCCAAAACATTTGATCGGACCAAATGTACAAAAGAGGCGAAAATGGATTTTCAGCTACTCGGGCCAATTCGGCACCCGGAAACGTTTGCGCAAGGCTCTGGCATCAGAGAGCTCCAACGATTGAAGCGAGCGTATGGCGCCGGCAACTGGAGAAAGCGCAAAGGGGATGCGACAATCAGGTTGTCGTCAGGCCAGATTCTGGAAGCGGAATTGCACTGGTATGAAGCCACAGGCATTGGCAAAAAAGAAATGAAGATAAAGCGGATTTTGGGGTAATACTATGTCTCATCATTTTGTGGTTTGCACCAGCAACAAAGGCTACGAGGTGTCCCTGGAGCCCCGGAAACTGTATGAGCTGGTTGAAGACAAACAGGCGGAAAGCCTGGGAATGCTGCGCGTAATTGATGAAAGCGGCGAAGACTACCTGTTTCCGGAAAACCTATTCGCCCGCGTAACATTGCCGGAAAGCCTTGAGAAACAGCTTGCGCACGTTGCATGACCTGGTACGCACTTCAACACAAGCCCGCCCAGGGCGACCGAGCGGTTCATAACCTCCAGAATCAGGAGGTGCCGTGCTTCTACCCGAAAATCGAGGTGGAAAAGATCCGCGCGGGCAAACGCCAAAAGCGTCTGGAGCCATTGTTTCCGGGCTACATCTTTATCAACATTGAACAAACCAACCCTGTATGGGCCAAACTCCGCTCCACCTTCGGCGTGCTGCGCGTTGTCAGCTTCGCTGGCAAACCCGCCGCCATTGAAGACGCCGTAATCGAGCAGATCAGAACCAGCATGGACAAAGTCGCCGAACAGGGCGGCATCAAGAAAGGCCAGAAAGTAGAGCTCGAAGAAGGCCCCTTCAAAGGCCTCAACGCCATCTTCCAGGCCTACGACGGCGAAGAACGCGCCATCGTACTCATCACCTTCATGCAAAAGCAGCAGCACGTAAAAGTTCCTGTCTCCGCACTCAAGCCGTAAATAGCTTACGCCGGGGATAGGGCTTGGCCCCGTATCCGCCCTGGTATCTTCCTCCTTTTATCCTGTCATTTTGTGTAACAAACAGTGTTTCCTGTTGGTGATCCGAAAGCGGGTTGGTCCCTTGTATGACCAAGCCCGGCTTAACGTTGGAGTGACTTTAACTCACTGAAAAAACGGAATATATAGTTCCTGTTCCGAATTGTTCCTTGGAATTCTCCCTGCTTAAACTAAGGTTGCTGGCCAGTAACAATGTGTAATTGAGTCTGGCCAGAGCCCGGAGGGTTTCGTGGCCAGCATCCGTTCTGGATGTCTGCAAAAAGAACAATCTCGGAGGTTCCGTTAATGCCACTGGCCAGTTCGCGCTCTACTCGTCCACACTCTGCCAAATCCCACCAGGAGCACTTTGGGCACCCTTCCAGGTTGTTTCGCCCGCACCCGCTCTCGGCTGCGGTGGTTTCGGTGCTGGCCTCGCCGGCGGTTGTTTTCGGGAACACCATCACCAAAGAAGGCTCAACCGATACCTTGATCCAGGTGGACGGTAACCGGACAGACATCAGAACCAGCACGATAAAAGGCAACTCGGGCTTCAACTCCTTCGGTCGTTTCGAAGTGGCCTCCGGCAACACCGTCAACCTGCACGTGCCGTCGGGCAGAGACAATCTGGTTAACCTTGTCCATGACGCTCAGGCACAAATCAACGGCGTCCTGAACGGCATGAAGGGCAACCAGATTGGCGGAAACATCATCTTCGCTGATCCTCACGGCCTGGTGGTTGGTGCATCCGGTGTGGTTAACGTTGGCAGTCTGGTGGTTACAACGCCAACCAAGGGCGAAATGGACGCCATACTTGATTCCGCCATCGACGACTCAGTCGATGGTGCCACCATGAACCGCGAGATCGCCCGCCTGATGCGCGGTGATTACCAATCTTCTGACGGAGAAATCCGCATTGAAGGCGAGGTTAACGCCAAAGGCGGCGTTAACCTGTTCGCAGCCAATGCGGTAATCGTTGATGGCGCAGAGCTGTCGGTGGAAGTGCAGGACGATGCCTGGGAAGTCTTTCGCTCAGCGGTCAATGTTGATGATCTGGGCGATCCCGAAGGCTCAATCACCATAGGTGGTGATGCGGTCGATGTCGACGGCCGGTTGGCCACATTGATGGAGCAGGCCAGCAGCCAATGGGTGGGCAGTGGAAATGACGCTGCCCGGGGAGATGTGCAAATACGTGGCGCCGATATTTCCATTGGAGCAACGGGCTCTATTGTTACCGGCGAAGTTGAAGGCAACCCCGCCGGCGATATACGGGTTCACGCTGAGGCCGTTGATCATTGCCTGGCCTGTGATGCGGACGCCGATGCTGGTGATGTGGAGGCACCCGATGCTCTGGACGCTGGCGCCGAGCAAGCACGCGTTAAAGTCGATGCCGGTGCTGTTGTCGATGCCCGCAATAAAGCCGATGCCGAAGAATCCGGCGATGTCGAAATCATTGCCGAGGCTGAAGATGTCCAGATCGCCGGCAAGGCAGCCACCAGCGCCCAGGTTACAGTTGATGGCGACGTGGCCGGCGGCAACGTGGACATCAAAGCCCGGTCACTCGCCATGACCAGCGCCGGCTTTCTGGAAAATTTCGCATTGGATGACGAAGACACTTTCGTCGATCTTTACGACACATTCGCCACTATCGACAGAACCGGATTCACCGGAGTTGAAGACGCCTTTGACGTTGAGGCAGACGACCTCACCCAGCTGCAGGCCATCCAGGATATCGTGTCTGTCTCTATTGCCGACGCTGATGCAGGCGTGGACATTAATGGCACCGTCACTGCCGAACGTGATCTGGATATAGACGCTCACGCCACCCGGCACATTGACAACATCGCCGATGGCAGCCTTGAGGCTTACAACGCCGCAGTGCCCTTCAGCTTTGGCTTCTCGTATGGCGAACTGGCCGGCGAAACATCGGTTAATGTTGGCTCCGGCGCGGCGCTGAACGTCGAAGAAGACCTGTCTCTCGATGCCAGCAGCCAGAACACCCTCATGCAAACGGCTGCCGGTCTGAATCGACACGACGCCGAAGGCAACCCGCTGACAACAACCGGCCTGGCCGTGGGCATTGCCATGGCAGACACCCAGACATCAGCCGAAGTGGCTGATGGTGCAACAGTCACCACTTCGGCAAGCTCCGATGTGCAGGTGCGTGCCCGGGCAGAGCAGATGTTCAGTAACGAGGTGAGCTTTTCATCCATTGGCAAGGGCGCAAGCGCCGCCCCGGCCATTGCCTATGCCAACTTCGACAGCTCTCTGTCAGCTGCATTCAATGCCGACCTGAGCCAGGGCGATGACCTCTCAGTTCTGGCGCTGAACCGGGTACTTGAGCAACGCAACAGCGCCAAGACCAAAGCCGGTAGTGGTATCGCAGATCATGTTCAGAGAACCTTCCGGGAAAAATACGGGCTGAAAGCGCCCTACCTGGATTTCGTAACGAAAAACGACACCTTCAACCTTGCCTCCAGCGATAACGATTCGGGAAGCACCGGCCTGAGGCTGGCCTCCGCCATGGCCTGGGCTGATTCACACCATCAGGCCAAAGCCAGCCTTGGCAGTAATGGCGGGGCGAATGTCGATGCCGGCGGCAATGTAGACGTGGTTGCCCTGCAGCACCAGGCCGAACTGCGAAACCGCGCGCTCAGCAAAGTGAATTCAACCGCCAAGCGCAAGGACGCCGCGGATGTCGGGTTAAGCGTGGCACTGGCTTACAGCGACACCCGGCAGGATACCTGGGCCTGGATTGGTGACGACAGCACGGTCACTGCCTCGAACATCGCCGTTGGTGCGCGCACCGAAACGCCACTGACAACCGCTCTGGGTGATGCGCTGGGTAATTTCTCCAAATGGGATTCTTTTCATTCGGTCATTGAGCGCGCGAAACAGGATGTTCTGGACGCCGGCAAAGCGGTTGTGGATATTCCCAGCCAATACGCCAACGCCAGCGGTGAGGGCGAGAAACTGGCCATGGCCGGTGCCATCTCGGTCATGAACACCACCACCAACACCGAAGCCTGGGCCGGCGATGGCGTTTCCCTGACAGCCACCGCCACCGATCCCACGCCCTGGAGCAGCGTTCTGTCCCGGGAACTGGATGACGATGGCAATCAGCAAGCGGTCTGGACAGCGAAGGGCCGCAGCGAGACCGACCCGTCAGACAGAGAAGCTGATGAGCAGGACTGGCAAGGCGGCGTTGAGATCGTGTCGGAAAGCAACCTGGAGCGCCTGGCGGTCGCCGGTAATCTGGGCGCGTTGATTTTCGGCTCCAAATCCGGGAAGGGGAGCTCTGTGGGCGCAGCCCTGAACATGGCCAACCACAACTCCCGAACACTGGCTGGCATGGGCGTCAACGGTCAGGTGGATTCAGCAAGCCGGTTCGATGTCCTCGCTGAAGAGCGCAACCTGCGCATGATGCTGGCCCCGTCTGCCGGCAAAGGCAAGAGCGTGGCTGGCAACGGCACTGCAATTATCAATCTGGTCGACAGTGACGTGATCGCCGGCGTTGACTCGTCCACAGCCGTCCAGGCTCCGAGTGCCCGTTTGAGGGCAGTTCACAATATCGGCCAGTGGAGCGTGGCCGGAGCCGTTGCCGCCGCAGAGAACGCCGGTGTTGGCGCCGGCCTTGCCGTGAACGACGTGGATACCGATGTTCAGTCCGTTGTTGGTGACATCACCGCCTGGCGGCCAACGCGACTGCCGGGCAGGGAGCCAGGTGAGAACGCAACCTGGAAAATAGACGCGCTGGTGGTGCGTTCCGAAACCCGGGGACAAAGCGGGGCGTTCAGTATCGCCGGTGCAGTGGCGCGTTCGGAAGAAGACAAAAACGAAGACGACACCGCCAAATCCAGCGACGAGGCACAGGGTAAAAGCGAGGGACTGTTCGGCTCCCTGAAATCGGCGGTCAGCCCGGTCACCGAAAAGTTCGGTGAATGGAAAGGCAAGCTTGCCGGTTACCAGGAATCCGGTGACAAGAAACCCGCCGAAAGCACCGACGTACAAACCGAAGACCAGTCTCTGCCGGTGGAGTTGTCGGCTGCTGGCTCCGCTTCGATCAATATTGCCGACCAGCGCACCCATGCTGGCGTGGCCGATGTGGTCATAGAAGGCCATGACGCAGACCCGGCCACCGGTCAGGATGTGGATGTCCGTGCGCTCACCCAGATGCAGCAATACAGTGGTTCCGGCGCTGGTGCGCTGACCATGGGCGGCAAAGACAGCAGTAAGTTCAGCTCTGCGCTGTCTGGCGCGCTATCGCTCAATTGGGTGCAGGGCGGTTCCACCGCCACCGTTGATAATGTAGAAGCGCTGTCGCTGGACCGGCTGGATACCACAGCCATCACCGGCGGTGACCACATTGCCTTTGGCGCCGGGTTGTCGGTGAACACCAGCTCAACAGACGGCATCAGCGTCGCCATGTCCGGTTCTGTGGCCGCCAACCAGACCCGCACAGCGGCGGAAGTCTTCGACAGCAAATTTACGTTTGTTGATTCGGAAGAGGCTGATCGGGCACTGAATATCCGGGGCTACGACCGCACCCGCAGCCTGATCGGTGGCGGTGCCCTGGCTGGTGCCTCGGGTAAAGGCGGCAGTGCCGGAGGTTCGTTAGCCGTTGGTTATCTCGCCAACGAGCTGGCCTCCGGGTTGTCGGGTACCCGTGTTGATAATGCCCTGGATGTTTCTGTGGAGTCCGCCTCGCAATCCCGCGTGCTGGCGGGCGCATTGGGGGCGGCCGTCAGCGGTGGCAAAGGTGCGGCCCTGGCCGGCTCCGGCTTCACCGTTTACATGGCAAACACGGTGGAAGCGCTGGTGGACGGCCAGAACAGCGGTGTTATCAAAAGCGACTCGCTGTCGGTCCAGGCTCACAGCGTTGAAGGGCTCTCAAGTTTTGACCCGCTGTTCCAGGCCGGCGCCAACGCCAGCCTCACCGATGCCGGGCTGGATTTCGAAGGCAACGTGCTGGCCGATCTGGACAGCGACGTTGAAGTGGAAGACGAAAACGTCGCCAATGAAGACCAAGAAGCCGGCGTTGAAACCCAGTCACTGTTTGATTCCGATCTGGCTGGCGAATTCGTGGTAGGCATCGCCGGCACCCTGGCTGCCAGTGGTAAAGGCTCTGGCGGCGGCGCAGCCGGTGTCATTTATTCCGGTTCAGACTATTCCGCCACCGTGCGCAATGTAAAACAGCTGGAAGTGACCGGAGCCCTGGACGTGGAGGCGGAAAATGGCGTGGAAACCCTGGGGGTTGCCGTGGGTGCGGCAGGCTCGAAAAGCGTTGCCATGCTGGGCTCCGCGACGGCACTGGTTGATCGGGGGCAGGTAAGTGCTGAACTGACGGATAACACCACCAGTGAGAATGTTGAAACGGGACAGGTCAACCTGAACGCCCTGCACTCCGGCGGCTACTATTCATTCGCCGGTGCGCTGGCGGCCTCCAAATCCGCCGCCGGTGGCGCGGCTATCGGCATTACCGACATTGAGAATACCGTTGAGTCGTCCCTGCACAATACCGATATCGATACCGGCAGCGACAACCTGACAGTGACTGCCTCCGGTGCCAATGTTATCCGCTCTGCCGCAGTCAGCGGTGCGGTATCCAAAAGCACCGCCATCGGTGGCGCATTCAGCTACAACCGCATCGATGGCACAACCACCGCCTCGGTAAAAGATTCAACGCTCGATGCCAGCCAGCTAACCGTCAGCTCGGCCCAGCCCGAAACCGGCGCCAGTATCTGGTCGGCGGCTGGCAGTATTGCCGCGTCTGGTTTGGCCTCTGTTGGCGGCTCCATTGCCATCAACCTGACCGAAGGCAAGCGAGAGACCCGGGTGGAAAACAGCACGCTCGATGCCAGCGGCAAACTGGTGCTGGATTCCGGCACCGCCAACGAAATCTATTCCCTGGCGGTGGGCGGCCAGGCCAGCCAGTCTGTGGCTGCTGGTGGCTCGGCTTCTTTCAACTACATTAACGATGAGTCGCTGATATCCGTAACCGGCAGCAAACTGGTAGCAGACAGTGTCGATGCCGATGTAACCGACGTTGCCAGCCGTATTGCCACCCTCGCGGGTAATATTAACGGTGGTGGCAGCGCTGCCGTGGGCGGTTCCGTGGCCACGGCGTCCATCGCCCAGCAACGGTCGATCTTACTGACCGACACTGAACTTGATGTTGAGGGCGAAGCAGACTTTGATTCCCGCGCTACTGGCGAGATCTACAGCCTGTCAGTTGCCGGCTCGGCGTCACAAAGTGGCGGTGTGGCCGGGGCCGCCACGGTAGGCACCATCGAATCCGCCAATGAAGTCACGCTGGACAGCGTTCATGGCCAGGCCGGCGAGGTGTCGCTTACCGCCGATGATCAGTCCAGCATCCATTCGTTTGGCCTGGCAGCCGGTATTGGCGGCACCTTTGGCGGCGGTGCGGCCTCCGCGGTCAACTACATCAGCAATACTACCGACGTCAGCATCATTAGCCAGGCGCTCGACACTAACAATGATCCGCTGGCGCTGAATGCCACCCATGTCACCCTGGACGCCAAGGCGGACCAGACTATCCGCACCGTCGCCGCCGGGGCAGGTGGGGGCGGCACAGCCGGTGTGTCCGGCTCGCTGGCGGTCAACGTGATCAACGCCGGCGTGTCATCCGCCATTACCGACGGCGCGCTGGTCCGGGCCGCTGGCAATGTCGGTCTGAATGCCACCAACGACAGCCGTATCCAGGCGGTTAGCGGTGCCTTGACCATCGGTGGCTCCCGTTTCGGGGCAGCCGGCGGCGTGGGCGTGAATGTGATCGATTCGGTTACCGAAGCCTACATCAGTGGCGCGCAAACCCTGGTAGAAGCCCGTGGGTCTCTGGCCGACGACAAGCTCACTGTTGGCACCACCGACATCGCCAACGCCCCGGACCCGACCAACTGGTCTGATGCCAGCAATTTCAATCCGGTTACCGATCTGGAACGCGGCAGTGAAGAGCGAACCGGCCTGTCCGTCAATGCCGCAAGCAGCCAGCAGGTTGGCTCTCTCTCGGCAGCCGTTTCCGGCACCGTTCCGGATCCGTTCGGTTCCGCCGCCATGGCCGGCGTAAGCACCACCTCTGTCTTGGGTGGACGCACCGAGGCCCGCATTGAAGATGCACAAATCAATGAAGACCTCCGTGGCAATGGCCAGGATGTGCAGGTTTCAGCGGGCAGCAATGCCTACAGCGTCGGTTATCTCTTTGCCGGTGCCTTGTCTGGCTCAGCGGCCCTCAGTGGCACACTTGATGTCACCCTGATTGACCACGACACCAAAGCTGATGTCGACGGCGCCGATACCCGGGCTGCCGGCGAGATGCAGGTGCAGGCCGACAGCGTGCGCTCGGCCGCGAACTTTGTCACCGGTGCCAGCGGCGCTGTCGCCAATGGCACGGGAACCCTCGGTGTGATCCGCCTGGCCGGTTTGACTCAGGCCCGGGTTGTGGGTGGCACCTCCAAAACAGGTTCGCTCGATATCCGCGCCAATGGCGATTCCCGCATGAGTGTCACCTCCGGCTCGGTGGTTGTCGGCGGTGTTTCCGCCGGTGGGGCTTTCTCACTCGGTTTGAATGAAGCCGAAGTCAGCGCCTTACTCGGCGACACCGACGAAAACGACGAGGACAGAGACACCCGGGTCAACACCAGCGGTGATGTCACGGTTGATGCGGATTCAACGACCGACCTCCTGGTTAATTCAGCGGCGGGCTCCTTTACAGCCGGCGGTAGCATTGCCGGCAGCGCCAACGTCATTGCGGCTGAGAACATCACCCAGGCCCGGGTAACCGGTGCCACTCTGAGGGGTGAGAATGGCGGTAGCACCCGTGCCGGTAACCTGACGGTCAATGCTTTTGACCGCAGCGACATTCTCAGCAACTCGGGTACAGCCGGGGTGTCCACCAGTGGCAGCACCCTGGGGGCCAGCGCCAACGTGGTGGTAACCAATAACGCCACCCGCGCCATTATTGAACGCAGTGACCTTCGCACCAGCGGCAAGGTGGACCTTGATGCAGTTCACGAACTCGACACCTCCCTGATCACCGCCACGGGCGGATTGTCTCCTTCAAACGCCGCCATTGGCGGCTCCTTTGGCCTGTTGCTGGTTGGCCCGGGAGCGCCGGTTCAGGAATACAGTGACGAAACCGGCAACGATGGCAGTGTGGACGTTGACGCCCGGGACGAGCTAAACAAAGGCGGCAGCGGCACACTCAGCATCTTCGACAGCATCGGTTCCGGCGATGGCACGGCGCTTACACAGCGGACAAACGTAGCCGATGGCGCCGACACCGAAGGCGATGCGCTGGACGCCGAGACCGAAACACGGGTGAATCAGGGCACCGGTTTTGCCGTGGGCAACCGGCTGGAGCAGGAAAGCCAGCAGGAAACCCGCGCAACCATCACCGACAGTACCGTCAACAGCACCGGCAATGTGACAGTCGATGCCGAGGAACGTCTGGCCACCTACAACCTGTCCGGTTCGGCCCAGGGCGGGGCCGCAGGTCTTGGTGCCGCCGGCGCGATGAGCTTTATCCGTTCCGCCGTGACGGCAGAAATCACCAACGCCACTCTGGAAGCAGACACCGTTCGGGTGAAGGCCCGGGCCGGTGACCTGGACGGCGAGCGGGCCGTGGATGTGTATGGCGTATCCGGTGCCGCCGGTTTTGGTGCCGGCCTGGGTGCCGCCGTTTCCGTCGGAAGCCTGGAAAATTCCGTGAACGCCAACCTCGGCGGCACCATCACCGCCAACCAGTCAGTCAGCGACGACGACAGCGCCTCCATCGACGTTGACGCGGAAGATGCCCTGTCGCTGCGCAGTCGCGCCGATGGTGCGGCTGCCGGTGCCGGCGCGGCCGGGGCGTCAATCGCGGTCAGTGAACGCAGTTCCGTCATCCAGAGCAAGGTTTCAGCCAGCAGCCGGCTCGAAGGCCCCGGCATTCATATCAACAGCGACAGCAGCGGCGCCTCCAAAGCCTGGGCACGCAGTGCCACGGGAGGTCTTGGCGTCGCGCTTAACGGCGCGGTTTCCGTGGCCAAAGACGAAGCATCGGTGGGCACGGTGATTGGTGATGGCGTCAATTTTCAGGGCGACACCTCGATTCGCTCGGTGGGTGCCGGCACGGTCGAATCCGTGGCCCAGGGCGCCTCTGTCAGCCTTAACGTGTCCATGGGCGCCTCACTCGCGTTCGCCGACAGCGAACGCACCATCGAAACCACCCTGGGCAATAACGTCACGGTGAACGATGGCAATAACCTCACCGTTAGCGCCAAACAGAAACGCGAAGGCGACGACGCCAATGTCCGCGCCGAGAGCTTTAGTGCCACCGGCGGTGCGTTGCTGGGCGCGGATGCAAGCCTGGCCTATGTAGATGGCACCGACACCACCAAAGTGGATATTGACAGCGGGTTGACCATGAACGATGCCTCGCTGGATGTGGATGTGGCAACCAATGCCCGGCGCGAATCCCTGGCCCGTGGTTTCGCGGTGGGCGGCGCTCTGGCTGCCGGTGCCGCCTGGGCGGAAACCGGGGGTGGCAGTACCACCAAACTGACGCTCGGCGATGGGTTCATGCTCGGCGATGACACCATCATGGAGCGGGTTGATCTGAAAATTGATGCCCACGAGACCTATCTGGCCGAATCACTCGCCGGCAGCGGTGGGCTGGTCTCTGGAAATGCCTCGGTAGCCCGCCAGAATGGCACCGACACTGTCAGCCTGACGGTCGGCAACAACGGCAGCATTGTCACCGACGATGCCGGTTTTCGTAGTGATTACCGAGGGGATTTCGGCTCCCATGCCGACAGCATCAACGCTTCAGCCCTCGGTGCCAGCGGCGCCTTTTCCCGGGCGGGTCTGAACAGCAGCAATGCCCTCACATTCGGTGGCAGCACACTGGCAGTGGCCAATGGCACCAGTCTGATGGCTGAAAGTGACATCCGCTCCATTCATCCGGACGACCAGTCCGCCAGTGCCGCCGGTGGCGGTGTGGCGTCTGGTCAGGCGGTGGACCACAAAACCGCTTTGGATATTGATACCGACATTGCCATTAAAGACAACGCCAACGTCAGGGTCGGTTTCCTGGCCGGTGGCGACAATGAAGTGCCGGAACTGGTGGTTGAAGCGGTTAATCGTCTGGCGGCTCAGTCCAATGCCTCCCTGGCTACGGGTGGTGCGCTGGCCGGGGGCGGTGTTTACTCGCTGTTCGAGGCCGATCTGGATTCGGAAATCCGCGTGGGGAAAGCGGATCTTTCCTCACGGGGTGACATCACCGTCAGCACACTCACCCGCTCCTCGGTCTTCCACGACGCGTCGGCCAACACCTGGGGCGGAGTGGCCGCTACCGACGCGCAAGCCACCACGGACATTCAGGATAATCAGTCGATTGCTATCGGCGAGGATGCTGCTCTGCAGGCCTGGGGTTACCTGAGCCTGGCCCCCGGGCTGGCGGCCGACTGGGGGCAGGAAAACCGCCTGTCCACCACAACCACCGCGAACAGTCTTGTGCGAGGCATCGTGGCCATCGCCGACGCCACTGCGACCGCTAATCAGGCCAGCAACGCCAGTATTTCCGTGGGTAATGGTGCCAGTCTCAGTGCCGGTCGTGATGTGGAGCTCACCGCGTACAACGATGCCATTTCATACACCGTGGAGGGCCTGGCAAAAGGCTACCAGGCGGGCTTTATTCCCATTGAAGACAAAGACTCCCGGGAGGGCGAGCCGAAGGTCACATCTGATATTCAGCTCAACGGCAGCGTAGAAGCAGGTGTCTTTGACCGGCTCGATATCGTTATTGATGGTGATGGCAATCTGTCCTACAACGAGGACTCCGCCGCACCTTTCCTGGCCGTTGAACAGACTTTCAACCCGACAGACCTGATCGACAGTGCCGATATGGACGACGGGGTGGCCGAGGTAGTCAAGAAAGGTATTGTCGACCGGGATGTAAACGCCTGGTTTCTGGATGGCCTGTTCGCCTCAGGCGGGGATGTCATTCTGCGGGCCGATAGTGTGGACGGCAACGGTGCCATTGAAGCCAAGGGCGGTCCGGGGATTACGGTCGATAACAACAGCCTGCATTATCTGCGCCTTGGCAAGGTCACCATACCGGACAATCCCGGCGGCAACCTGCAGTTCAAGGGCGTTGCCGATGCAGTGGCGGACTCTATCACCGTGACCCGAACCGGCGCGGACCGGGGCGCGGAAATCACCATTCGCAATACCAACACCAGCAACCTTGCCGGTGCAGACTATGGCGCAGCGCTTTTCCAGGAAGACGAAATTGCCAACGAGAGCGGCACGATTGAAATCAACGTTGCCAATGGCGCATTCGCGGCTCTGTCCAGCCTGCGAGGGCGGATTGTATCGGTGAACGTGGATGGACCGATGATCGTGAACCCCATTGACGGCAGTTACTGGTCGCCTGGTAATGACGTCATGGATATCTGGGATAACTACGCCGACCTGCCAACGGATGCCAGAGACGCGGTTGTTTACGCAGCCAACGCCTATTACGGTGACAAGTTGGATAACGACAACAAGCCGCTTCTCGAGGATGGCACAGATTTCAGTCACTACGATGGCAAAAGCATTATTCTGTTCGGCGGTTGTCTTGCAGGCATCTATAACAACAACGGCACTGAAGCCTGCAAAGCCGACACAGCCAAAAGTTATGGTTTTGACATCACGCAAATCCTCGACATCAACGGTACTGGAGATGCAGACCGCCAGTCCCACGTACCGGTCGTACCGCGATGGTCGCTGGATAAAGTGGCCGATAAGCGCAGCGATTCCGGTTATTCCGGATCGGCTACCTGGAAAGGTAGTGAGGCCATTGCCATTGATGCCGATGTGATTGATCTGAATGGCACTATAAAAACTGGCCGGAAAACGGAAAGGGGCGTCAAACTGTTCAGTGCTCTGGACCAATGGGTCTCGCAGCAGAGGGATCTGGGCGTTAATTCCGGTACCGTGGAAATACCGGCATTGTTTGCCGACCGTAAAGAAGGGGGTGGCGCCGTTCTCAGAGATCTGTGGGAATGGAGTGGCAAGCCCTGGTCTGAACAGATTACTGCCTATTACGATTTCGCCAAAGATCAGGTGTTCATTGATGATGTGAAAGCCACCGGCGGCGGCTACCTTTACATGAAGGGCAAGGTGATCAACTCCACCGGCAAGGGGCAGATCGACGTTGAAAGCGGCTACGGCCACATCGACATCGTTAACGAGTCGTCTGCCGATCTTGAACTCAATCGCCTGGATACCGGCAGTGGCTCGGTTGGCATGGTGGTTATCGCCGATGAACTGAAAGATGTAACCGCCTGGTACCGCTATACCCAGGGTGAAGGCCTCGAAAAATTTGTCGCTCAGGGCATTGACGGGGTGTCTATGGAGAGCGCCAGCCGCCAGGCACTCGGCGGCGCATCCGCCTCGTTTACCCCTCAATCCGGTGTACGCTGGGAATGGACCGAACGGGCCGACTTCTACCGAAATTACGATTATGACAAACCGATCAGCGACTGGATGGAAAACTGGGTTTTCGACGGCAACAAGCGCTCTCCCTGGGAAGTGTCTCGCTCTGGCCATCTGGTTCGTGATACCGGTGACAGCAGTGCCTATCGCCAGGAGACAAGTGCCAATTTCACCAGAGTCGCAAAACGAGGCGGCATATACACCAAAGGTTGCGGTGATGAGCTGGACACTAAGTGCGACAACGGCATGCTGGTCTCAAAAATCGTTCAGAACGACGATGGTGATGACGTAGGGCAGGCCCGATGGGCGTACGACTACCCCGCCAGGGGTTACCTGAAAGTCACCCGCTCGGCCCGCGCCGATTACGAAATCGGCATCAACTTCGCCGGTTTCGACGAGGGCCGGATCAATATCGATAACGGCGGTGATGTGCGCCTGCTAGGCAACATCCAGAACAGCTCCGGTCTGACCGACATCGCCTCCCGCGAGGGCGCGATCCTCTCCGGCGACCGGCTGATCGAATCCGGCGATGTTCGGCTGACTGCGGACAAAGCCATTGGTTCATCGACACTGCCCCTGCGAATGGCGATAACGGACGCCGGCTCCGTGGACGCAGTCGCCGGCACTGCGGGCATCAACCTGGATATCGATTCCGACGCCACCCTGAACCGGATCAACGCCGGCGATGGCAAGGGGGATGTCACCATCACCGCCACCAACTCCTTGTTGGCGGGCAACCCTGTTGGCGGAGGGGCCCATGTCACTGCCCGTAATCTGGATATAACCAGCGCACTGGGCAGTGTCGGCGGTGTTGGTAACAACGACCTTCTGGTGACCGACCTATATGAAGCCGGTGACGGCGATGGCGGCACCCGCGATGGCCTGCTCCATGTCGATGCCCGCCGGGACGTGGGCATCGAAGACCGCCATGGCGATCTCTGGGTCAGTTCCGTCAGCTCTGAGCTCGGCGATGTCCGGCTGGTCGCCCCGGCGGGCCGGATCCGTGACGCTGAACGCCGGGTCGGTGGCGACGCGGTCGATGCCGAAACACGTGAGCAGATCTGGCAACGACTGCGCCTGAGGGAGAAAGACGGTGGCAGCACGCGGGCGGAAGAGCTGACCGTGCCGGCCTTCGAGGCCCGTGTGGAAAGAGCTTACGCCGATTACTGGCGGCTTCTGGATGCCGGCTGGGTCGACAACGGAGAATTTCGCCTGAGTGACGCGGGCCTTGAGCGTTACCGCACCCTTCTCGAAGCCCGTGGCCAGACCCCGGATGATGCTGCCGTGCGCGACTACGCCGCGGATCGTTACCAGCAGGCTGCCAGCACCTTTGAAGACGCCTTCGGCAATGACTGGCAGAACGACGCTCGGGTTGCCGAATACAGGGATGATTTCTCATTCACGGCAACCGTCGCGCAGCGTGAGCAATTGACCAACAACGCCGTCTGGACTGACGACGAACTGCGCCGTTCCATCAATGTGATTGCCCTGGAAGCCGCGACCACCGGCTCCACTGTTGACATTGACACGCCCAACGTAGACGCCCGCGATGTCACGCTGGAGGCCGGCCAGGACATTGGCGAAGTGGCCGATCCTCTGACCATCGATTACCAGGACCTGCGTAACGGCAATCTGGACGACGCCGAGGTCGGTGCTTTGGCCATGGCGCGCACGGCGGGTGACGTGTTGATTGAGAAAAACGATAGCGGCGGGATTGAAGCCCTTCGGGTTAACCAGACCATTCCCTTGTACGTGGATTCCGCCGGCCGTTTTGATCTGTTGTCTGGTGGCTCCACCTACATCCAGGGCCTTGGTGACCTGCGCATTGGTGAGATGGACGTAGCGGCCGATGCCCGGCTTCTGACCAATAACAATATCACCGTCGCCAGTAACGCGCCTGGCCGGATTGATGTCGGGGGCGACCTGACTTTGAACGCGGCAGCCGGCTCCATAGGCAACGCTGACGGTTCACCCCTCGAACTGGACGTTGACGGCCAACTGCTGAGCGCCACCGCTTCCGGCGATGTGGCTCTCAAGTGGCTGAACGGTAACTTGGGCATTGAACGCATTATCGCCAATGGCGGCGTGTTGTTGTCCGTGCCTAACGGGTCTCTGTACCGCACAGTCGACGGCCTGAACATCAGCGGGCAGTCGATCGAGCTGGCCACTGGTGGGGCCATTGGCGGGCCCGCCAGTGTTCTGGATTTGCGCCTGACCAGCGACGACGGCGCGCTGAGAGCCACGGCGGATGGCCCAATGTACCTGACAAGCAGCGAAAACACCCTGCGGGCCAGTCTTCTGGATGCCGGCAACGGCGATATCCGGTTTGATGTGACCGAAGGTTTCTCACTGCTGGACAACGCCAGCATCCGAACCGGCGATGACCTTGAACTGTCGGCTGCAACGATGGACTTCGGTGCCGATGCCTCGGTGGTTGTTGCCGATGACGCGGACATAACAAGCAGCGGCAATCTGACCACCGGCACCGGATTCATCATGGATGTAAACGGTGGCGAGCTGCAACTGAATGCCGCGGACCTGGCATTGGGTGCCAACAACAACCTGGAGGTGGCCGGCCTGAGCCGGATTGACGCCGACCACTGGCAACTGGGCATCGATACCCGTGTCAGCGCAGCCAGGTTGGTGGGCAACGTGGAACAGTTCACCATGGCCGAAAACAGCCGGCTTTATGGCGGGAACCTGGTCTCGCTGGAGGCCTCTGGTGATGCCGTGCTGTCGCAGGTGGCCGTGGGCAACGGCGACCTGTCCATTGATGCAGGCGGCACCTTCACCCGGGCAGACGCCATCCGTGCCAACCTGGCCAGCACCGGTACTGGCACGCTGAACCTGATTGCCGGAGGAAGCATCGGCGCCCCGGAAGAAGCCTTGATTGCCCGCCTGCCACGATTCGATAGCATTGAATCCGGGGCCGGAAACATTCACCTGGACTGGCAGGGGGCTGCTCTAGGCAACCGTGTACAAGCCGCCAACAATCTTGTGCTCAACACGCGAAATGGCCACTTTGAAGCTGATCATCTGGTCGCTGGAGGTCAGGCATCACTGGCTGGCGACCACAGTGACCTGACCATTGCTGACCTTCTGGTGCACGGCAATCTGGATGCCGAAACGTCCAACGGCAATCTGACCCTGTTGACCGCTGATGTCGAGGGGCAAACGGATATAAGCGTTAATACCGGTGACCTGGATGTCGGTCAGGTCAGGGTAGGCGAGTCACTGGACGCCTCGGTTGATCAGGGCGACATGCAGGTTCAGGAAGCGGATGTTGGCAAGCAGGCAGAGTTCCTTGCCAGTCAGGGCAACATGACGGTACGCGAGGCCAACACCGGCGGCGCCATGCGCCTTGAGGCCAGCAAAACGGATGGTGGTGACATCACCTTCGGCTTCCCGGAAAACCCGGATGAGTCGATTGACAACAACTTCCATCTGGATTCCGGCGACACCCTGCACATGCAGGCCACCGGCAACATCTACGGTGGTAACGCCCGCGCGGTAAACCGGCTCGACATGCGTGGCTTTGATCTGAACTTCGGCCACGTCACCAGTTCCGCCCTGGATGTTTTCCTGCAGGCCGAGCGCAACGTCTCCGGCGCCCGGGTGGTGGCCCACCGGGATCTGGGCATTGTGGCTGGCGACACCCTGAAGCTGGACGACACCCGCTGGGGCGGCACGCTCTCCCTGAAAGCCGGCCGGGATCTCACCGTCGCCACTGGTGGTGATATTGACCTGACCGGCCAGATAGAAGCCGGGCGTGATATGGAAATCACCTCCCATACCGGTTTTATCCGCGCAGAGGGTGCCAAGGCAGGCAACGACATGGCTCTGTCGGCAGGCGAAGACATTCTGTTCGACCGGCAACTGGAAGCTGGCGGCGAAATGCAGATCGACGCCGGTGGCCGGCTGGAAGTGGGTGAATTCATCACGGCTGGCGGCAATCTCGAAATCGCCACTGGCAAGCAACTGCAAGTGGGCGATTTCATTACCGCCGGCGGCTCGGTCGACCTTGCCTCCGGCCAGTCCAGTCTGGTTGGCCAGCGCGTGAATGCCGGCGAATCGTTGAGCTGGCGCTCTGGTGGTGATCTCGACGTCAGCGAATCCATTACCGCAGAGCGCGGCGCCATGGATATCGATGTCGACGATAGCCTCACCACCCGCGAACTGCACGCCGGCACCAGCATGGATGTCATCACCGGCGGCCCGAAACTGGATCTGGAGCAAGCGCTGGCCGGTGATTCCCTGACCATGAACCTGGGTACACGCGACCGCACGGAGTATGCCGATAACGGCGAGCTCTCGGTGGGCGAAATGGCCGGCTCGGAAATCACCCTCCGCGCCGCCGACCGGGTATCCATAGACGAAGTGCGCTCATCAGACCTGCTCGATATCGCCAGTACCTGGATAGACATCAGCCGGGGTATCTACACCGGAAACCAGGCACTGGGCCTGGATGTGCAGGGCCTCAACAGCGCAGCGGCAAACCGCGTTGAAGCCAACCTGACCGCGGACCGGGTTGAAAGCAACGTGCTGTATGCCAGAAACAGCGAAATCCGCCAGGACGGCACCTACGCCAGTTTCGAAGACGCACAGTACGTTGACCTGCTGGACCTTGAAACCAACCAGGCACGGGTGGTGATGGACAATACCACCGCCGCCTGGGCGGATGCCGATGTGCAGCTGAGGGAGCTGGACAAAGCCTTCTGGCTGACCCAGAACGGCTACTGGAGCGAGACAGACTCCTACGTACTGCATCGCAAACCCACCCATCAGGTGGCCGTGCCCAACTTCACGGCAGACCACAACGCGGTTGAGGGCGTGGAATACACAGGCTCATCAGCAGCCCGCTACATCGGCCGCATTGAGCGGGAATTCCGTGCTCTGCAAGCCAGAACGGTTCCTCTTGGCACCTTGCCCGAGCTGAACATTCCGGGCATGGGCAGTAGTGTGCTGAATGCCGTCAATCTGGACCTTACGCGAGATATCGCAGGCAATACCGAACAACGTCCAGAGGAGGGGCGAGAAATTTGATGCGAGTAACACTGTTAACCGCCTCACTGGTTGTACCTATGTTAATGGCAACGGCGAACGCACAGGAAGCATTGCCGCCAGACCGGCCCGGGTTGTTTGATCCGGGGCTGGATTTGCAGGAGCGACAGCAGCGCGAGCGTGATATCGAGCTGCGCGATGAAGCCGACCGGGTTCCGGTACCGGCGCTTCGGGGGGGCGATGTGGATGGCCAGAAGCTGCCCGAAACCGATGAACGCTTCGTGCTTGAGTCCATCGGGTTCAACCCATCGGAGTACATCGCCGAAAACCGGCTGGAATCGATAGCCGGGGAGTACATCGGCCGGCGTATCGGTTTTGCCGATCTGAATGCACTGCTGGACGAGATCAACGCCATTTACCAGGCGCAGCGCCAGCTTACTTCCCGGGCGGTCATCCCACCCCAGGATATTGGCGATGGCCGCCTGAAAGTCGTGCTGGTTGAGGCGCAGCTTGAGGCCGTGCGCTGGATTGATGATCCGGAGCAGGTGTCCACCTCGTTCTACACCGACCGCATTGCTATTGAAACCGGCGAAATCCTGGACACCGCCCGCCTGCTTGACGACGTACAACGGCTGAATACCACCACGCCCGGCCCACAACTTTCAGTCAACCTGGAATCGGGTGAAACCTTCGGCACAACCCGCCTGGCCCTGGAGCCGTTCGAGCCGGAACCCTGGGGCCTGCGCGCCTTTGCCAACAACTACGGCAGCGAGTCTTCCGGGGAATATCAGGCCGGGCTGCGTGGCAGATGGTTCTCGCCAACCAACAATGCCGACACCCTGGCGGCAACCGTACAGGCCACGGAGGGCACCATGTTCGGCGACATCGATTACCGGATTCCGGTGAACCGTTCCAACGGCGAAATAGTCGCCGGAGTCAGCCGTAATCAGCTTGAAATTGTCAATGGCGCCTATCGGGATCTGGAAATTGATGGCGAATCGTGGGAATACCGGCTGGGCTATGAACATCCCTGGTGGCTGAACCGCCGGTGGAGCACGGTAGCTGGCGTGGAATACCTGCGCAGCGAATCGGAAACCACCATCCTGGATGGCTTTACTCTGAGCGAAACCACCGTCGACAGCGCCCGGCTTACCGGTACCGCCCGCTATCGTGAGGGTGACTGGTTCGCACAGTACCAACAAATCCTCGACGCCTCCGCCACAGAAAACGGGGTAACCGGCACCTCCGGCAATTACCAGCGCCTGATGGGCAATGGCTTCGCCCAGTGGCGCTGGACAGACACCGTCCGCTTCGTTGGTAAAACCCGGTGGCAATGGGCCTCTGCAGAGGACGACCTGCCTTCCACCCTGCTGTTCCAGCTTGGTGGGCTGGCCAGCACTCGCGGGTACGAATCCGGCATTCTTGCCGCGCCACACGGCATTAACCTCAGCCTTGAAGGGCATTGGGCCTTCACCGAGGGATGGGAAGCTTCCGTGCTGATGGATGCCGGCCATGTGGTGGACGAAGACCTGCCGGAAAACACCATCACCAGTGCAGGCATCGGCCTGAGCTACAGCGCAGGCGGACCACTCCGGTTCGATGCCATCTACGCCAATGCTTTCAATGAGGTTGTGCCGGAACAGGAGAACGGGCAACTGTTTGCCCAGCTCGAATGGCAATGGTGACCCTGCCGCCACACAGCCCGTTTACTGATACTCAAAAAAAGGAACCATAACCATGAAAACCTTGCTTCTCTACAACGACATCACACTGCTCAACCGGGAGCGTCACCGCAACCTGCGCCTGAAACCGGCCAGCAGCTTCAGTTTTGCGGCAGGTACCCATTACGTGCCCCTGGCCGCCCAGGAGTTCTACCAGGCGGCCAGAGACTACCCGATACTGTTCGTCGGTGAGGGCGAGAACATGGCACCGCTGGCGCTGCTCGGGCTGGAAGAGGGCGTGAACCTGCACGTGGACGATGACGGCACATGGACCCACGGCGCCTACGTGCCGGCGTTCATCCGCCGATACCCGTTTGTGCTGGCAACCAATGCCGAAGACCGGTTTTCAGTGTGCTTCGATGCCGGTTTTGAAGGCTGGAACGAAGAGGAAGGGCAGCCGCTCTTCGAGGAAGAAGGCAAAAACACCGCGTTTCTCGACGAAGTGATCGAATTCCTCAAAGGCTTCACCGCCGAGATGAATCGCACCGACGATTTCGTTAAAACCCTGAACACCATGGACCTGCTTACCAGGAAAACCCTGAACCTCAAGCATCCGGACGGCTCCACCTACCGTATTGACGACTTTCACGCCGTGGATGAAGAAAAATTCGCGCAACTGGATGACCAGCAAGTTCTGGAACTCAACCAGAAAGGTTATCTGGGGCTGGTTTATGCCCATCTGATTTCCCTGGGCAGTGCCAACCGGTTGTTCGACAGCCACCTCAAACGCCGGCAGGCCAGCACCGAAGGCCATGCCGAACCGGAAGCGGAGCTTCACTGAGTATCAGTAAGCCTGCTAATGAACAGCCCTGAGCGCCAATCACCCGGCGCTCAGGAGCTGCTGCAACCGCTTCTGCAACTCATTCACCTCTTTGGCATAGGCGGAACCCGGGAACCGTTCCTTCACAAAATCCGCCGTTTTGCTGACAACGCCCCAGCGGGGCCGTTGAGGCAGGGAGTCCTCGGACAAGTAGCGGTCCAGGGTCCGGGTTTTTCGCACCGAACCATCCAGAGTGACTGTCCACAGCCCGCTCTTTTCAGCAAGATCGGCCCGGGTTTGCCCGGTTTCCAGTTCCCAGGTTTGCACGCATTTTTCCAGAAGCTTTACCAGCAACCCCCGGGGGCTTTCGTCTTCCTGTGAGGGCGTTTCAGCCAGTTTCTGGCGAGATTCCTGCAACTCCCAGCGCATCTGCTCATTCTCGTGAATATTCAACTGGGCCCGCACCCGGGCCAGCATTTCCTGCTGGTAAAACGGTTTGGCCAGGTAATCGTTCGCGCCGGCATTAAACCCTTCCAGCACATCCTCCGGCCGGGTTCGTGCCGTTACCATAATCACCGGCAGGGTGCTGGGGTCGTGGTCTTCGCGCAGACGCTGGCACACTTCCAGGCCGCTCATGCCAGGCATCATCACATCCAGCAGCACCAGTTGCGGCGGCGCCGTGGCAACAGCTTCCAGGGCATCCGGGCCATTGGCGGCCCGCTCAACGGCGTAGCCGGCGTGAGTGAGTTGTTGTTGCAGCACCATGGCGGACGTGTCGTCGTCATCCACCACCAGTATTCGCGCGGGGGCTTCGGTGGGCGACGCGGCCGCTGCGCTGCGGGGTTGCGGCAGATCGTTTTGCGGCACTTCCAGGCTGGCGGCCTTCGGTGCCCAACTGCTGGGTGCATTGGCTGGCTCTGCACTTACAGGTAAAGAGAAAGAGGCGATTACCCCGCCTTTCCTGGCACTCTCCAGAGTGAGATCCGAGCCGTGGCCCAGCAGAATCTGCCGGCTGATGGCCAGGCCCAGCCCGACGCCCCCGTGGCCATCCAGGGAGGAATTCTGCCCTTGCTCATAGGGCTTCATCATGCGGCTGAGCTCTTCTTGTGGTATGCCAATGCCTTCATCCTCAACGGTGAACCGCAAAGCATCGCCCGTTCGTGCAACCGACAGGGTGATGGCGCCCTCATCCGTGAACTTGATGGCATTGCCCAACAGGTTGAACAACACCTGGTACAGCCGGTCGCTATCGGCCATCACCGGGGGCAAGTTGTCTTCCAGCCGGGTAACCAGACGCACCGGGCGTTGGCCAATCAACGGATGGCAGGTGGTTACTACCTCTTCCACAATCGGAGCAACATGGGTGGGTGTGGACTTGATATCCAGGGCATCGTTGCGGATTTTGGTGAACGCCAGAATGTCTTCCACCAAGCGTGCCAGCCGGTGACCGCTGTGCATAATCAATTCAATGGTTTTGCGCTGCGCCGGGTTTTCCCGGGGCAGGGTGTCGGCCAGGCCGATAATGGCGTGTAGGGGTGTTTTCAGCTCGTGGGACGTGTTTGCCAGAAACTCATCTTTCAGCCGGTCGGCCCTGCGCAAATCGGCTTCCAGCGCCTGGGTGCGCTCAAAGGCCTGGGCGTAGCGGCGGGCCAGGGTAATGGCATGCAGGCCTATGGCCGCCAACAAACCAAAGCCCACAATAATGTCGCGAATGCCGGATTCGTTCATCCAGTAAATCTGAATGGCGGCCGTAGCCGCAATCACCGCGCTGGCCAGCAAAATCAGTGACGATTCCGGGTGTCTGTTCAGCCAGGCGCGAACCACACCCGCCAGAGCCAGGGCCAGCATGGCCACCACAAAATACAGCAGCCAGCCGATGGTGAGGCTGCGGGGCATGCCCGGGAAAAACACCGCCACCGCAACATAAATAACCAGCGTGAGCGCCACCCAACGGGTCCAGCGCATGGGAATGTAGCGGGGGAACAGCGTGGACAAAAACAGGAGGTACGTAACGCCCGAAGCCAGTGCCGTAAAGCCATCCAGAGGCCGGGCAATGGCCAGCGGCAGGTGCCAGCCGTAGTAGCTCAGTAACTGCCCGGACAACAACGTTTGCAGCGCCCAGGCTCCCACCGACAGTGAGAAAAGAAGGTAAGTGTACTCCCGGCGAATAAAAAACAGGGCAAGCTGGGAGAGGGCGATCAACAGGAACCCGCCAGTGAGCACGCTGTTAATAATCAACTCTGCAGCCAGGCTCTGTTTTATCTCACCCGGCGTGCCAAGCACCGGCGTCTTGGGAAAGCCGGCATTTCTGGAATGGTAGTTACTGATATGGAATATCAGTTCCACCTGTTCACCGGCATTATCCAGAATTACCTGCCGCTCGCCGTAATCCTCCCGGGTGTTTGCCTCCGTGGTACCTGGCGTGCCCACCTGCGCAGCCAGCTCGCCGTCCACAAACAGCCGATAGGCCGAATAAACCATGGGTATCCGCAAAACCAGTTGTTCGGCCGAAGATGGCAGCTTTACCACTTTTCTGTAGGTGGCAAAGCCGGTTGGCGGTAGCGAGGTGCCATCCGAGGTGAGCTGGGTCCAACTGCCGGGAAGTTCCATTTGTGTGGCCAGCGGTGCCTTGGCGGCTGCCTGCTGCCCCGGAGGCAGAAATTGCCGCCAGTAGAATTCCCATCCCTCGTTCAATGGCTGCAGGTGTTCCTGCCCGCTCTGGGTAACTGGCCCGGCAAATGTAACGCCTGCCATTAACAAAAGGATAAAGGCAGCTAACAAACGCCGTGTTATTTTGGTAGTGGGCTGGTTCACTGTGTTAAGGGCTCCCTGTGCTGCCTCGCCGAAGAGGCAATTGTAGGGGATGGGTTAGCCGATTGAAATGTAACCCGGATCTGTTGCACCACAGCTCTGTTTGTGCAGTGCCCACAAGGTTAACGAGAAGCTGTTTCATCTGTTACCAAAAGCACACACACCAGGCCCGAATAGTTAATAGGTCGGCTTGTCACCATTGGTTGGGTGGGTAGAATTGCGCCATAATTTTTAATGGGTGCAGTAGGCCTGCACTATCAGACACAACCAAAGCTCTTGCCAGAAAGCACTGTAAACGGGTCGGTGGGGCGGTAGCGTGGAAAAACAGACAATAACAGGAAACCAATGAGCCAGAACAACCAGCAGCCGCAACAACCACAACAACCTTACTACGACGACGAGATCAGCCTGGTAGACCTGGCCACCACCTTTATTCGCCGCCGAAGGGTGTTTTATGCGGTGTTTGTTGTGGTGGTTGGCGTGGCGTTGCTTTATGCCTTGCTGATGGTAGGCGAGGTTAAGGAATACGGCTCCCTGGTGCAGCTTGCCGAAGAGCAGACAGAGGAAGGCAGGCAGCCCATCGAACCATCAACTGCAGTTCTGGCCACGATTGAAAACCGCTGGTATCCGGAATTGCAGGCTGTGTATGCCGAAACCCAGGGTAAGAAGTTGCCATTCAAAATCAGTGCGAGCAACCCAGAAGATACCGCACTGATCAAGCTTACAACCGAAGCTTCCCCCGACGCCGCTGCGGAAGTTAAAAAAAATCACCAGCAGCTCGTGGATAGTATTATCGAGCGCCAAAACGCCGTAGTAAGCCGAAGCGAACAAGCCTTGGAGCAGAGGCTGGCTTCGGTTGAGAGCACTCTTCAGAGACTGGTAGAGCAACAGGTTGCGGGCGAGGCCATCGCACAAACTATTAAAGAACGTGCGGACCTGGAAGCAGAACTGGAATCCTTGCGGCCAGCTGAAGTGCTCGTAGTCGCAAGGGAAAGCCTGGACAACAAAGGAACCAGCAAAAAACTCATCCTGGCCCTGGCCATCGTACTCGGCCTCATGCTGGGCATCTTCGCCACCTTCATGGCCGAATTCGCCAGCCAGGTCCGCCAGGCCATGAAAGAAAAAGGCTAAAGACCAAAGAAAGGATTCGCCACGGAACCCACAGAATCCACGGAAAGAAAAAGCAAAAACGATTTGCCACGAAACCCACGAAAGAAAAACAAAGACCGTCTTACCGCAGTAAATCTTTTTTTCGTGTTCTTTCGTGGGTTTAGTGGCTAAAAAATCTTTTAATCCTTGTCTTTTTTCCGTGTCCTTCCGTGTTTTCCGTGGCAAAAAACAATCTTCATCAGTAAAGAGGACAAAGGAATGAAGCCTCGTAACAACCGCTACAACCCAAAGCGAAAGCTGCAAGACCATCTGCCGGCCGAGGAGCGCAAGGAGTTGGCCGATCAAGTAAATTATGGTGGAAACCCGGAACACAAAAGAAACCCCGGAAACTTCGGTTTAACACCGCCGTCTGATCCCAGACCTCACAAAACACTTTGTGACGACTGTGGTATCTTTGATAAAGGCATTGCGGAGTCGCTTTTATCAGAAGGCGTCGAAAAGGGCACAGTAAGCGTTCAAATGAAAGGCAAATGGCCTCAAAACATCTGGGCGGTTACTAGTGCTGGCCATGCAGTGGAAGCACAGCTCGAAAATCAGGTGCAGGGAACCTATCACGGTTATCCCATGCCAGAGGCAGACCCTATGAGGCACGAAATCCTCAAACGTTGGAACGCAGCAGCCAATCAGGGAGGTGCACACGATGCACTTTGAAATCGACTGGCTCGCTAAGCAGAAAAAAGCAGCTGCATCAGAGCAGTTGCTTACACGTTGTTATATGGGGCTCAGGGTGAATGGGCGGCAGCTGTTTCGGCATGAAAACCTGTTAGGTGCGCATCAGGTCAACGATGTAATTACCGTTTCTGCATATCCATTGGCCCTCTGGTTTGCCGCAAATTGGTGGCGAGTACGCTGGGAGCCCAATGCAACGTCAGACAACAGCGCCGTGCTGCACGACTGGAAAATGAGCCACAGCCTCGCCGCAGCAGGCGAAGGCTACGCTTGGCCAAACCTTACATTCGCCTCGGATGGCGAAAACATTCAGCTTAGCCTGAAGCCCACTCAGGAAAACACAGGTTCGCTTCGTTATCTGGAAAGGGTTGATGCCTGGGTGCCAGCCCGCTCGTACGAGGCCGGGGTTGAAGATCTGATCACCAACACTCTGGCGCAGTTGGATAGCAAAAAAGAGCAAACCCCCCTGCACGAATTATGGCAAACCATATGCGAGGAAAGAGCAAGCTCTGAAATAGCGCTTCAGCGCCAATTGGAAGCAAGGCTGGGTTATGACCCCGAAGAGGCTCCCGAAGCCCTTTTAGCGACATTGGCACGGCTTGCATCAGTGCATGGAAAAGATGCCATACAGGAACTTGCATGCCTTGGTTATGAAACCGCTCCTGACGCGATCAAAAAGGCAGAGCAATGTCTCTCCGAATCAGGTGAGTGGATAAAGTTACCCCTGAAAAGCATCCGGCGATTCTCGGAGTTGCTTGATGGGCAAAGAGCAGGGCAGCCCTGGGAAAAAGGTCGTGATGCTGCTAACGCGGCTCGCCACGAGCTGGGTATAGACAAAGGGCCCTTAAACACCGCAAGCCTGGCGGAACTTCTTGAAGCACCCACAAAAATTTTGGAAAGCAGCCAAGCGGCCCGGCATTTACCCATCGGCATTGGGGAAGTAGCAGATAATGGCAAGGCCAAAGTCGCGCTTGGAAAAACGCGTAAAGATGCCCGACGGTTCATGGCAGCAAGGCTGATAGCGGATGGAATTTACGCCGGCGAAGCAGATAACTGGCTCCCATGCACAGATGCCACCACCATACGGCAAAAGTTTCAACGAGCCTTCGCTCAAGAGTTCCTGTGCCCCTACAACGATTTGATCGAGTGGATGAACGCCACCGCTCCGGATGAAGAACTCATGGAAGCGGCAGCTGAACACTTCGAAGTGTCGCCATTGCTCATCAACACCGTAATGGTCAACCACGGCCACATACCCAGGTCCGAGCTGGAAGCATTTCAACAAGCCGTCTGACCGACCGATGTAACCCACGGGAACCACGGAAAAAGCAAAAACGATTTGCCACGAAACCCACGAAAGAAAAACAAAGACCGTCTTACCGCAGTAAATCTTTTTTTCGTGTTCTTTCGTGGGTTTAGTGGCAAAAAAATCTTTTAATCTTTGTCTTTTTCCGTGTCCTTCCGTGGATTCCGTGGCAAAAAACAATCTTTATCAGTATCAGTAAAAGGGCAAAGGAAATGCCAAAAGTAAACATAGAACACCACGGCGCCAAAACCGGCGTAACCGGCTCCTGCCACCAACTGCACATAAACCCCGAGAACAGCCTGCTAATAGACTGCGGCCTGTTCCAGGGCCAGGAAGCCGGCAACACACGCAACACCCAGGAAATAGACTTCGAAACCAGCAGCATCCAGGCGCTTATCGCCACCCACGTACACATAGACCACGTGGGCCGCATACCCTGGCTACTGGCCGCGGGCTACACCGGGCCCATCATCTGCTCCCGGCCCTCGGCCAAACTGCTGCCCCTGGTACTGGAAGACGCCTTCAAGCTCGGCATCAGCCGCGACAGGCAACTGGTGGAGCAATACCTGGCCACCATCGAACAACGCCTGCTGCCATTACCCTACAACCAATGGCATACGGTAATAGACACCCCGGAACACCGGGTAGACATTCGCCTGCAGCGGGCTGGCCACATA
>Ga0209300_1000297_pt1 | contig 28342 bp, 31 predicted proteins | sample Shrwel_input2_RT_FD_187535 | JGI IMG/M metagenome (GOLD analysis project Ga0209300, IMG submission 187535) | Subsurface microbial communities from deep shales in Ohio, USA - Utica-3 well 1 S input2 RT (SPAdes) (version 2) ... | reverse complement strand
AACTCAAACTGACGGGCATGTGCGATGCCCTGGAACAACAACGGGCACAACCCGAAACCCATGACCTGGCGTTCGAGGAACGCCTGGCCTTACTGATCGACCGGGAGGTGCTGCACCGAGAAAACCGACGGCTGGAGAGGCTGCTGAAGGCAGCCCGGTTGCGGGTCCCGGCCTGCGTGGAAGACGTCGATTACCGCCATCCACGGGGGCTGGAGCGCTCCCGCATGGCGGGTCTGGCAAGCTGTGACTGGATCCGCCAATCCCTGAATCTGTGCATCACCGGCCCAACCGGTTGCGGCAAGACCTGGCTGGCGTGCGCCCTGGGCAACCAGGCCTGCCGACAGGGGCTCTCGGTTCGCTACCTGCGAGTACCGCGCCTGTTCGAACAGGTGCGCATCGCCCATGGCGATGGCAGCTACGCCCGGCTGATGAACCAGTTGCTGAAGACCGACCTGCTGATCCTGGACGACTGGGGCATGCAGAAGGTTACCGCGCAACAACGGCAAGACCTGATGGAGGTGATCGAAGACCGGCATGGGCGAGGCTCAACGCTCATCGCCAGCCAGTTACCGACTGAACACTGGCATGACTACATCGGCTCCGCCACGCTCGCCGACGCCATTCTGGACCGACTCCTGCACGGCGCTCATCGACTCAACCTGAAGGGGGAATCACTGCGAAAAGCGAAAACACAAAAACCGGAATCGGTTGACCCATCGTGACCGCTCAGAGTACAAAACTCACTCCAGCGTGATGGCCGTGTGCAAATCGGTCACGATCCCCGGAATGACCGGTCACGTTCGCCGGAATACGCAAAGGGTTCTGGAAGCGTGTACCATACTTTATAAGTACCTTTTGACGGCTGATTGGGACGGGAAGTCGCGGAGTTCCGTAAGTGAATCTTTTCAGATTTTTCCCTTACGGTGCTATAGGTTGCTTGGATAGGTTTGGTCGAGTAGGTTCTAATCTCCGCCTTTCACAACCATAGATGTCAGCCGCAGGGAGGCTTTCACGTGCTCAAGCGAATTCAATCGCTAAAGAACATAGGCCGATTCAGGAACTGTAAGTCAGGCAATTTAGATTTTGGACGACTTACCATCCTATATGGGCGAAATACCTACGGGAAATCAACGCTAGGTGATGTGTTTGCCAGTATTCAAGGGGGTGACAGCGGGCTTATTACTGGACGGATGACAATTCCCAACGATGGGATTCCTCAGCAAATTAGCCTTAGCTTCCTCCCACCAAACAGCAGCAAAGAAGTTCCGCTCACTTTCGATAAGGGGGCATGGACATCGGGTCTTCCTACTGGCCTCGGAATTAGAACCTTCGATGATGGCTTTATTCATAGGAATGTATTCGTCGCTCGTCAATTTAGTCGAGACACCAAAGAAAACTTCAGTGCATTCGTCTTGGGGGCGCAAGGTGTAAAGCAGGCTAAAGCCGTCGCCGAAAAGAAGCAGGCGCGCCAAAAAGCGTCCCGGGAACGTAGTCAGCTTGCGAAGGTGGCGTTCAAGGACGTGGATGATCTTCAATCGTTCCTAACGCTTGAACCTAAAGGGACCCTCGATGAAAGCGACGCTAGCCTTCACGAGCTCATGAACGAGCATGCGGCCGTCCGCAAACGGCAGAAAGAAATCCAGGCAATCCAGGCTCGCGATATAGGCACAGCTCTGCCTTGGAGCACCGCCTTTTCAGATGGAGTGGCGGCTATAAACCAGACACTTGAACTAGGTCTTGAAGGCGCCCATGAAGAAGCCAAGGCTAGGGTCGCTCATCACATCAACGCCACTTTCCAGCAGACCCAAGGCGCTGAACAGTGGATAAGGCAGGGCGTTCGGCAGAATAAGGGAGACCTGTGCCAGTTTTGCGGTCAAGAGTTGACTGCGAATGCTCACAAGCTTCTAGAGCTATACCGACAGGCATTCGATGATGTTTTTGATAAGCATGACGTCGTTGTAAAACAGCAGCTTACAAAAGCACTCTCTCAAGCCTCTCAACTACCTGTGAGCGATGTTCGAGTAGCATTGGCTAAAAACGCCGCCGCGTACGCTGGTTACCAAGAGCTTCAAAGCAATCCGACCTACAAAACAGCTACTTCAAATGTGGTCGAATTAGCAGCAAAGCTTGAGGGTGCGCTAGCTGCCATTGATGAAGAGCTTCCAGAAGCGCTCGCCCGTCTGGAAGAGGTATCCAAGAAAAAACAAGACGCCCCACAGACCTCTCTTAAACCCGTCTATGAGGCCTTGGTCATTTCCTTGGAGAGCCGAATCCTGCAGCTGACGTTGGAGTACAACACTTGGATTGGAAACTGCAACGCAGAAATTGAAGCCTTCAAAAATGATACAAATGCAGCCGCGCTGAAGCAGCGCCAAGAGAAGATTGAGGCTGACGGCAAGCTTGAGCGTCGCAACAACAACCGCATCAGGTTGGCTCGTCAATGTGGCGATTACGTTGCGCTGACTGATCAGATCGAGTCGCTCGACAAAGATATATCAGCGCTTGAAGAGAAGCTCCGGACGGAACAGAGTGACTACCTGGAGAAGTTCTTTGAGTCCCTCAACGGTTGGTTCAAAAGGTTCGGCTCCCACGACTTTACTCTGGAGCGTGGTGAGACAAAGCAGGGCCATACGCCAATCTACTTCCTTAAAGTCAAATACAAAGGCGAGGCCATCGATGAGTCAGCTCTTGGCCAGATGTTTAGTGAATCGGATCGGCGCGCCCTCGCCTTGGCCGTGTTTTGGACGCAGCTCCAGTCTCTACCCGAATCGACTCTTGCAGAGCAGATCGTAGTACTTGATGACCCCGTTACGTCGTTTGACGACCATCGCATTACTGCCGTTCACCGCGAACTGGCGGCAGCTGTTGGAAAGGTCCGTCAAATCATTGTGTTAAGTCATTACCGGCACGACATAAAGATGTTCTTAGAGAAGTTCCGTGACCACCCGGAGTTACGACTACTAAAACTTGTTGCCGGCGGAGCCAATGGCACGGGGGTTGAAACCGAAGAACCGCGTGAGTTTCTTCTCACGGAGCACCAAAAAGCGCATGAACGCATGACCGCCTTTCGAGATGGCCACACAAATGAACATTCATCTGGTGACCTACGCATTTTCTTTGAAACGGAACTGGACAGTCGATTTGCTGCTCAGATCGAACAACACAAACTAGCAACGCTCCAGTTGGGAGAAAAAATAGAGAAGCTCTTTGATCAAGGTGTCATCTCTGACGACGTTAAGGAACAGTGCCACACTTGGCGACATGTTCTAAATCCATCTCATCACACGTGGACAAACGCAGATGTGGAGGATCAGCGCAATACAGTTCGGGATTTCCTAGATTTTATCTATAACTGGTTGGTTCGAGAGCAGCCGGACAAAAACAGAAATCACTGAACCTCTACTGAATGAATATAGTGCAAAAAACGAACGTTTTCTGTACGCCTTTTCCGTACGCGAAAATGTCATTTTCAGAAGACGACTGCACCAGTTGATTGGGCGTAATGGCTGTTGTGCAGCCAGCTCCTGACAGTTCAATATCAGAAGTGATCTGCACCAATCTCGACTATGCTCAATACTCGTGTGCACCAAAGCGAGGTGAGCATGGCGACGGACACCCCACGGATTCCAGAACAAGGCGTGGCCACTCTGCCTGATGAGGCTTGGGAGCGTGCGCGCCGTCGTGCGGAGATCATCAGTCCGTTGGCGCAGTCGGAGACGGTCGGGCACGAAGCGGCCGATATGGCGGCTCAGGCGCTGGGCTTGTCTCGGCGCCAGGTATACGTTCTGATCCGGCGTGCCCGGCAAGGCAGCGGCCTCGTGACGGATCTGGTGCCCGGCCAGTCCGGTGGAGGTAAAGGTAAGGGGCGCTTGCCGGAACCGGTCGAGCGCGTCATCCACGAGCTACTGCAAAAGCGGTTCCTGACCAAGCAGAAGCGCAGCCTAGCGGCCTTTCACCGCGAAGTCACTCAGGTGTGCAAGGCTCAAAAACTGCGAGTGCCGGCGCGCAATACCGTGGCCTTACGGATCGCTAGCCTTGACCCGCGCAAGGTCATCCGCCGGCGGGAAGGCCAGGATGCCGCTCGTGACCTACAAGGTGTGGGCGGCGAGCCTCCTGCCGTGACCGCGCCGCTGGAGCAGGTGCAGATAGACCATACGGTCATCGACCTGATCGTGGTCGATGACCGCGACCGGCAACCTATTGGCCGCCCGTACCTGACCCTCGCCATCGACGTGTTCACCCGCTGCGTGCTCGGCATGGTCGTCACGCTGGAAGCGCCGTCTGCCGTTTCGGTTGGCCTGTGCCTCGTGCATGTCGCCTGCGACAAGCGCCCTTGGCTGGAAGGACTGAACGTGGAAATGGATTGGCAGATGAGCGGCAAGCCCTTGCTGCTCTACCTAGACAACGCGGCCGAGTTCAAGAGCGAGGCCCTGCGCCGGGGTTGCGAGCAGCATGGCATCCGGCTGGACTATCGCCCGCTGGGACAGCCGCACTATGGCGGCATCGTGGAACGGATCATCGGCACGGCGATGCAGATGATTCACGACGAACTGCCGGGAACGACCTTCTCCAACCCTGACCAGCGCGGCGACTACGATTCCGAAAACAAGGCCGCCCTGACGCTGCGCGAGCTAGAGCGCTGGCTCACATTGGCGGTCGGCACCTACCACGGTTCGGTGCACAACGGCCTGCTCCAACCGCCGGCCGCGCGCTGGGCCGAGGCCGTGGCGCGTGTCGGCGTACCGGCCGTCGTCACACGCGCTACTTCGTTCCTGGTCGATTTTCTGCCGATCCTCCGGCGCACGCTGACCCGCACCGGCTTTGTCATCGACCACATCCACTACTACGCCGATGCGCTCAAGCCGTGGATTGCGCGGCGTGAACGCTGGCCGTCCTTTCTGATCCGGCGCGATCCGCGCGACATCAGCCGTATCTGGGTCCTGGAACCGGAGGGACAGCATTACCTGGAAATTCCCTACCGTACCTTGTCGCATCCGGCTGTCACCCTCTGGGAACAACGGCAGGCGCTGGCGAAACTGCGGCAGCAAGGGCGCGAACAGGTGGATGAGTCGGCGCTGTTCCGCATGATCGGCCAGATGCGTGAGATTGTGACCAGCGCGCAGAAGGCCACACGCAAGGCGCGGCGTGACGCGGATCGCCGCCAGCACCTCAAGACATCAGCTCGGCCGGACAAGCCCGTTCCGCCGGATACGGATATTGCCGACCCGCAGGCAGACAACTTGCCACCCGCCAAACCGTTCGACCAGATTGAGGAGTGGTAGCCGTGGACGAATATCCCATCATCGACCTGTCCCACCTGCTGCCGGCGGCCCAGGGCTTGGCCCGTCTTCCGGCGGACGAGCGCATCCAGCGCCTTCGCGCCGACCGCTGGATCGGCTATCCGCGCGCAGTCGAGGCGCTGAACCGGCTGGAAGCCCTTTATGCGTGGCCAAACAAGCAACGCATGCCCAACCTGCTGCTGGTTGGCCCGACCAACAATGGCAAGTCGATGATCGTCGAGAAGTTCCGCCGCACCCACCCGGCCAGCTCCGACGCCGACCAGGAGCACATCCCGGTGTTGGTCGTGCAGATGCCGTCCGAGCCGTCCGTGATCCGCTTCTACGTCGCGCTGCTCGCCGCGATGGGCGCGCCGCTGCGCCCACGCCCACGGTTGCCGGAAATGGAGCAACTGGCTCTGGCACTGCTGCGCAAGGTCGGCGTGCGCATGCTGGTGATCGACGAGCTGCACAACGTGCTGGCCGGCAACAGCGTCAACCGCCGGGAATTCCTCAACCTGCTGCGCTTCCTCGGCAACGAACTGCGCATCCCGTTGGTTGGGGTAGGCACGCGCGACGCCTACCTAGCCATCCGCTCCGATGACCAGTTGGAAAATCGCTTCGAGCCGATGATGCTGCCGGTATGGGAGGCCAACGACGATTGCTGCTCACTGCTGGCCAGCTTCGCCGCTTCGCTCCCGCTGCGCCGGCCTTCCCCAATTGCCACGCTGGACATGGCTCGCTACCTGCTCACACGCAGCGAGGGCACCATAGGGGAACTGGCGCACTTGCTGATGGCGGCGGCCATCGTCGCCGTGGAGAGCGGCGAGGAAGCGATCAACCATCGCACACTCAGCATGGCCGTTTACACCGGACCCAGCGAGCGGCGGCGGCAATTCGAGCGGGAACTGATGTGAAGCCTGCGCCGCGCTGGCCGCTGCATCCCGCCCCGAAAGAAGGCGAGGCGCTGTCCTCATGGCTCAACCGCGTGGCCCTTTGCTATCACATGGAGGAGCCCGACCTGCTGGAGCACGATCTTGGTCACGGCCAGGTCGATGACCTGGACACCGCGCCACCACTCTCGCTGCTGGCGTTGCTTTCCCAGCGGAGCGGCATCGAGCTGGACCGGCTGCGCTGTATGAGTTTCGCCGGATGGGTGCCTTGGCTACTGGACAGCCTTGATGACCAGATTCCAGACGCCTTGGAAACCTATGCGTTTCAGCTCTCGGTGTTGCTGCCAAGACTCCGCCGTAAGACGCGATCCATCACGAGCTGGCGTGCCTGGCTGCCCAGCCAGCCGATAAACCGCGCCTGTCCGCTCTGCCTGAGCGATCCGGAGAACCAAGCCGTACTGCTCGCGTGGAAGCTGCCCCTGATGCTGAGCTGCCCGCTGCATGGCTGCTGGCTGGAATCCTATTGGGGCGTGCCAGGGCGGTTTCTCGGCTGGGAGAACGCCGACGCCGAACCGCGCACCGCCAGCGACGCGATTGCGGCGATGGACCAGCGTACCTGGCAGGCACTGACAACCGGTCACGTGGAGCTGCCGCGCCGACGCATCCACGCCGGATTGTGGTTTCGACTTCTTCGCACGCTGCTCGATGAGCTGAACACCCCGCTTTCCGCGTGCGGAACCTGCGCGGGGTATCCCCGCCAAGTCTGGGAAGGCTGCGGGCATCCGCTGCGTGCTGGGCAAAGTCTGTGGCGACCGTATGAAACCCTGAATCCGATAGTACGGTTACAGATGCTGGAGGCGGCGGCAACGGCAATCAGCTTGATTGAGGTGAGGGACATCAGCCCGCCAGGCGAGCAGGCAAAGCTATTCTGGTCCGAGCCCCAAACCGGGTTCACCAGTGGCCTGCCGACGAAAGCGCCGAAGCCCGAGCCCATCAATCACTGGCAGCGTGCAGTCCAGGCCATCGACGAGGCCATCATTGAAGCGCGACACAACCCCGAGACGGCACGCTCGCTGTTCGCGTTGGCTTCCTATGGTCGGCGCGATCCCGCTTCCTTGGAACGGTTGCGCGCCACCTTCGTGAAGGAAGGCATCCCGCCGGAATTTCTGTCACATTACCTGCCTGATGCACCCTTTGCATGTCTTAAACAAAATGACGGGTTAAGTGACAAATTTTGACGGATAGAGCTTTCCGGCTCACACTGTCACATAATCGAACGTATACGTGACGGGTGAAAAGGTGCTGATCGGCTACATGCGGGTATCGAAGGCGGACGGATCCCAGTCCACCAATTTGCAACGCGATGCGCTCATCGCCGCTGGTGTGAGCCTTGCGCACCTTTACGAGGATCTGGCCTCGGGCAGGCGCGATGATCGCCCAGGGTTGGCTGCTTGCCTGAAGGCGCTTCGTGAAGGGGACACGCTGATCGTGTGGAAGCTCGATCGGCTTGGCCGTGATCTGCGCCACCTGATCAACACCGTGCACGACCTAACTGCGCGTAGCGTGGGCCTGAAGGTCCTGACCGGTCACGGTGCGGCGGTCGACACGACGACTGCCGCCGGCAAGCTTGTGTTCGGTATTTTTGCCGCGCTGGCCGAGTTCGAGCGTGAGTTGATTTCCGAGCGAACAGTCGCTGGACTTATCTCGGCGCGCGCTCGCGGCAGGAAAGGGGGGCGCCCCTTCAAGATGACCGCCGCCAAGCTACGCCTGGCGATGGCCAGCATGGGGCAACCGGAAACCAAGGTGGGCGATCTCTGCGAAGAACTCGGGATTACCCGGCAGACGCTCTACCGGCACGTGTCGCCCAAGGGCGAACTGCGGCCAGACGGCGTAAAGCTGCTCTCCCTCGGTTCAGCCGCATAAATGGAGGCGACCTGGAACGGGGCGCTGTTCAGTGCGGCAACGATCCGATTACCGGTGTCGACCCAGAGCAGCCGTAGAGCTTTTGGGAAAGCTGTCGTTCAACGCCGAGTTCAGCGGCAGTTTTTAAGTTGTGATTTTATGGAATACTTTTGCGCAGCAAAACCATAAAGCCGCGACTTAAAAACTGTCCAGCGCAGGCACGAAGTGCTGGAGCGGTGCTGCAACGACTTGTTAGATGACTGAGTTTATTAGTGGGCACTTGCTTTGGAAAGCAAGTTTAAAACTACTACACCACTAACTATGAGCCCCATACCTACAAAGCCCCACGCATCAAGCTTTTGCCCATGAAGCAACCAGGCAATGGCTGTAATTATGACGACGCCGAGTCCCGACCAGACTGCATAAGCAACACCGACAGGGATGGATTTCATAACCAGAGAAAGAAAATAAAATGCGATGCCATAACCGATTATGACAACGGCGGAAGGGGCAAGCTTAGTAAAGCCCTCGCTAGATTTTAATGCGGATGTTGCGATTACTTCGCCAACTATTGCGATAACAAGAAAAAGCCAGCCTTTCATGATATATCTCCCAATTTGTGTAGGGCTTATTATGCACGCTTAAAAATAATAAAAGCAGACTTGACCTGATAGTTTGGCTGTGAGCAATTATGTGCTTAGTGCATCTAACTTTGTTTTAGGGCGACTGCCCTGCTGCGTAACATCGTTGCTGCTCCATAACATCAAACATCGACCCACGGCGTAACGCGCTTGCTGCTTGGATGCCCGAGGCATAGACTGTACAAAAAAACAGTCATAACAAGCCATGAAAACCGCCACTGCGCCGTTACCACCGCTGCGTTCGGTCAAGGTTCTGGACCAGTTGCGTGAGCGCATACGCTACTTGCATTACAGCTTACGAACCGAACAGGCTTATGTCCACTGGGTTCGTGCCTTCATCCGTTTCCACGGTGTGCGTCACCCGGCAACCTTGGGCAGCAGCGAAGTCGAGGCATTTCTGTCCTGGCTGGCGAACGAGCGCAAGGTTTCGGTCTCCACGCATCGTCAGGCATTGGCGGCCTTGCTGTTCTTCTACGGCAAGGTGCTGTGCACGGATCTGCCCTGGCTTCAGGAGATCGGAAGACCTCGGCCGTCGCGGCGCTTGCCGGTGGTGCTGACCCCGGATGAAGTGGTTCGCATCCTCGGTTTTCTGGAAGGCGAGCATCGTTTGTTCGCCCAGCTTCTGTATGGAACGGGCATGCGGATCAGTGAGGGTTTGCAACTGCGGGTCAAGGATCTGGATTTCGATCACGGCACGATCATCGTGCGGGAGGGCAAGGGCTCCAAGGATCGGGCCTTGATGTTACCCGAGAGCTTGGCACCCAGCCTGCGCGAGCAGCTGTCGCGTGCACGGACATGGTGGCTGAAGGACCAGGCCGAGGGCCGCAGCGGCGTTGCGCTTCCCGACGCCCTTGAGCGGAAGTATCCGCGCGCCGGGCATTCCTGGCCGTGGTTCTGGGTTTTTGCGCAGCACACGCATTCGACCGATCCACGGAGCGGTGTCGTGCGTCGCCATCACATGTATGACCAGACCTTTCAGCGCGCCTTCAAACGTGCCGTAGAACAAGCAGGCATCACGAAGCCCGCCACACCGCACACCCTCCGCCACTCGTTCGCGACGGCCTTGCTCCGCAGCGGTTACGACATTCGAACCGTGCAGGATCTGCTCGGCCATTCCGACGTCTCTACGACGATGATTTACACGCATGTGCTGAAAGTTGGCGGTGCCGGAGTGCGCTCACCGCTTGATGCGCTGCCGCCCCTCACTAGTGAGAGGTAGGGCAGCGCAAGTCAATCCTGGCGGATTCACTACCCCTGCGCGAAGGCCATCGGTGCCGCATCGAACGGCCGGTTGCGGAAAGTCCTCCCTGCGTCCGCTGATGGCCGGCAGCAGCCCGTCGTTGCCTGATGGATCCAACCCCTCCGCTGCTATAGTGCAGTCGGCTTCTGACGTTCAGTGCAGCCGTCTTCTGAAAACGACAAGATGGCTTTGCTGGAGCAGTTGCAGGCCGACGCCAGCCTGCAACGCGAAATGGAGTTCGAGGAGAAGCTGAAGGCGCTGATGGCGGACTACGGCGTGGATCTGGCCAAGGTCGTCGCCATCCTGCGATCCGCAGCCGGGCGAGCTGGAGTCGCCTGCGGCGGCTGTCGTGAAGCACCGCCGCCCTCGCTAGGTGAAGGTCTTCACCTGCAAGTACCCGGTAGGTCCTCTATTTAGCCGTGCTGATGTCCAAGGCGAATGCCGGGTAGGTAGCTGCCTCGGTAAGGCGCTGTCCAATGCCGAGAGGGCGCCTAAATCCAAAAGTCAGGGCGGGCTGGTAGGTCAGAACGCCGTCGGCGTGATGTCGGTGGTGGAGAACATCACCGCGACCCGGCGGCGGTAGGTCTGGCCAGCTTGGACGGTGATCTCCCGCTCAACCATGTCGGAAATCTTTGTGTCGCGGGCGCCTAAGATGTGAACGCCGGCGGGCAGGTGCAGCACAGCCGACTCACCTTGGCCGATGCTAGCCGCGTGCTTACCGTCCACAAAAATCTCTTGGTTGAACGCCGCGCGGATGAAACCACTGTCCCGAGTCAGCTTCACCTCTGCAGTGTCGGCACCCGGCGTCCTGAAGGCGTAGATCCTCTCGGTAGGCACTGGAGAGGCATCGGCAAAGCTCACTGGTTTGTTCGCGCAGCCCGCGAGCATAAGGGCGGAGAGAGTGACGGCTACAAAACCCTTCACGGGGTAACTCCTTGGTAACGCTGTACTTCCCGGAACTTTAAAGTTATAGCCGTTGGGTATCAAGTCGACAGCTTAAATGCATTTTTGCAATAAATTCCGTGACCCCGAAAAGTCGCAGTATGCCACGAGCCTATATGCCGGACGGTGGCACGCGGCACGCGGCACGCGAGATCCGAGCTTAGGTACTGAGTCACCGCAGTTATCGTTTACCGCGATCTGGCCAGTGATCGGATCTGCCGCTGTGGCCCACTCGATGTGATACAGTGAATACACGTATTCATAGGAGGTCGACACATGGCAACTTCCATCCGACTGGCACCCGAAACCGAAAAACGTCTGGATTTCCTGGCAGCCAGCACCGGGCGCACCAAGGCATTTTACCTGCGGGAAATCATCGACCGTGGTCTGGCCGACATGGAGGACTACTACCTCGCGGCCGAGGTGCTGGAGCGTGTCCGCAAGGGGCAGGAGCAGGTGTACTCGTCGGCGGACGTAAGGAAAGACCTTGGCCTGGACGATTGACTACACCCAGACGGCACTCAACCAGCTGCGCAAGCTCGACAAGCAGAGTGCGCGGCGCATCCTCGACTTCCTGGACGAGCGGGTCGCCCAGCGCGATGACCCGCGTAGCACCGGCAAGGCGCTGACCGGCCCGCTGGGTGGGTTATGGCGCTACCGTGTCGGCGACTTCCGGGTGATCTGCGAGATCCAGGATGGTGAGCTGCGCGTCCTCGTGGTTGAGCTTGGGAATCGACGTGAGGTGTATCGCTAGGTTCTGGTCCCTACAGGTTCATCGGTGCCGCTCTCCTTTGTCATGCGCGACATGGATTTTCTGCCTGATGGCTAGGCTGGCATGTCGCCCGGATGGTTTCGCAGGTGGGCATCCAGCACGAAGTGGAACAGGCCGACCACCTCGTCGTCGCTCATCGGTCCCTGCTGGTGGTGATGGGCCGGGCGTAATACGCGCGTCTTTCCATCCCGTGCCATCCAGTCGAACACGAAGAAGTGTGCCCCCTCGACCTGGCTCAGCGGCTTCACCATGCCCCATGTGCGCGTGCTACGGGCATAGAGGGCAAGGTACATGGTCAGCATCTGGCGGGCGTCCGCGTCCGGCTCCTGCAGCGTGTCGTAGAAGTGCAGCGCATCCGACAGCGCATCGCCCGGCACGGACACCTGCGCGGCAAGGTCGCCCATCAGTCCGCCACCTGACTGCATATCCCGGTAAAGCTGCGCGCCCGCCTGTGTGACCATGCGCGGCCCGCCGTGGAGATTCACGCTGTAGAGCCACAGCTTCACCGGGTTGCAGGACAGAGCGTCCGCGTCCGGCTTCCAGCCGGCCGCCTGCATCTGCTGCTGCAGTCGCGCCATGCGCGCCCGCTCCAGATCATTTTCCATGTATGAATTTCCAGTATTTTTGCGATTTTCGCATGATGCCCCGTTGCCACGGGTCTTTCCAATCCCCAGAATGCGCAAAATGCGAAAAACGTTCCCAGAGGAAACCAAATGGCACCCAATGACCACCAGACCAGCTTCGCCCTGCTGCGCGAAAAGGCAGGCATGACCATCGAGGACGTGATGGAGCTGACCGGTAAATCGAAAAGCACGGTCTACCGCTGGGAGAAGGGCCAGATTCAGGCCGACAGACTGGCCCTCAAGGTCATCAACGACCGGATTGCCCATGCTGCCAGAGGGCACAGGAGCAAGCCCGGCGCGGCTTTCCGCTTCATCGACCTGTTTGCCGGCATTGGCGGCATGCGCAAGGCCTTCGACGCGGCGGGCGGGCAGTGCGTGTTCACCAGCGAGTGGAACAAGTACGCCCGCATGACCTACCAGGCGAACTACGAGTGCGACCACGAGGTGGCCGGCGACATTACCAAGATCGAGGCCAGCGAGATTCCGGCCCATGACGTGCTGGTGGCCGGCTTTCCCTGCCAGCCGTTCTCGATTGCCGGCGTATCCAAGAAGAACTCGCTGGGCCGCGCCCACGGCTTCGAGGACAAGACACAGGGCACGCTGTTCTTCGACGTGGCGCGCATCCTGGCCCACCACCGCCCGGCGGCCTTCCTGCTGGAGAACGTGAAGAACCTGAAAGGGCACGACAAGGGCCGGACCTTCCAGACCATCATGGAAACCCTGCGGGACGAGCTTGGTTATCACGTCCACCACCGGATCATCGACGCGCAGCACTGGGTGCCCCAGCACCGCGAACGCATCTTCATCGTGGGCTTCCGCGAGGACGTGCCGTTCGACTTCGACCAGCTGGTTTTCCCGGAAAAGCCGCCGGTACTGGGCGACATCCTGCACCCTGAAAACGGCGACGAGGAGGCCGAATCCCCCTTCACCGAGGGTGACGCGGCCACGGTCGCGGAGAAGTACACCCTGACCGAAAAGCTCTGGAACTACCTGCAGGCCTACGCCGATAAGCACAAGGCAGCCGGTAACGGTTTCGGCTTCGGCATCAACGGCCGTGACGACGTGACCCGCACCCTGTCGGCCCGGTACTACAAGGACGGTTCCGAAATCCTGGTGCACCAGCAGGGCAATCGCCCGCGCCGGCTGACGCCGCGCGAGTGCGCGCGCCTGATGGGCTTCGACATGCCCGGCCAGCCGCTGTTCGAGATTCCGGTTTCGGATACCCAGGCGTACAAGCAGTTCGGCAATGCGGTGGTGGTGCCCAAGGTGAAGGCCATCGCACAGCTGATGCGCCCGCATGTCGAGGCCATCCTGGCGGGCCAGCAGCAGGGACAGGTACAGCTGGTGTTCGAGGCTGAAAAGGCCACTGCATGACGGATGTCGTCAGCTCCGAAAAGCGGAGCCAGATGATGTCCGGCATCCGATCGAAGGACACCCGGCCAGAAATGATCGTGAGGCGTGCGCTGCACGCCCGCGGTTTCCGCTACCGCCTGCACGTCAAAGACCTGCCGGGAAAGCCGGACCTCGTTTTCCCCCGTTATAGAAGCGTGGTCATGGTCCACGGCTGTTTCTGGCACGGGCACAACTGCCACCTGTTCAAGGTTCCTGGTACCCGGACAGAGTTCTGGCTGGCCAAGATCGGCCGCAACCGGGAGCGGGATGCGGAAGTGCGACAGGCGCTGGCCGGACTTGGCTGGCGGGTGCTGGAAGTCTGGGAATGCGAGCTGCGGGACGCCCGGAAAGCTGGCTATCAGCCCGTTGTAGAGCGGATTGCCGAGTGGCTATGCTCCGGCGACCTGAACAAAGGAAACCCTGCATGGACAGCCTCCGTAAGCACTTCACCGGCGTAGCCGCCAAGTACCTGAGCGGCGTTGACGCCACCCCGAAATCCCACCAGCACGAAATCGGCTCCAACCGCTTCACCTCCATCCTCGGCAACCCCGGCGCCCAGAAGGTCTATCTGGACGGGACATTCCTCTACCTGGATGACGAGCAGGAGGAACCCCTGCGGGCCAGTGGCGTGCTGACCTGGTACGACACCCGGATCAACCAGCCGGACAGGTCAGCCGAATACCGCCTGTACTACCGCGAAAACCCCGTGACGGCCCGGATGACCGAGGGTGATTTCTGCGTGATCGCCCGTTGCCTAGATGGAAGCCTGCTGCTGGTGATGACCCCGCCAGGCTCCACCAGCGAACAGCAGATCCGCTGGCTGTTCGGAATCGACCGGCTCCCGGAAAAGGGGTTCGATGTGCGCCAGGTTGCGGGCCAGCGCATGGTGAGCCTGGCGGAAGCGGTGATTCTCGAGGAACTGGGCATCGAGACACGGCTTGACGATGAAAGCTGGCTCGACCGGATCATCGCCAAGTTCGGCCCGACATTCCCGGCGACCGAGGATTTCAGCACTTGGGCGCGCGAAAGCTGCCCGGACACCTTGCCGGCCTCGAAAGACCCCGACACCGCGCTGATGGCCTGGATCAGGCACGAGGAAATGCTTTTCCGCACTCTGGAGCGGCAGATCGTCGAGCAGCAGCTGGCGGCCGGATTCCGCGACGTGGACCACTTCGTGCAGTTCTCCCTGAGCGTCCAGAACCGCCGGAAATCGCGGGTCGGCTACGCCCTGGAGCACCACCTGAAAGCCGTTTTCGAAGCCTGCCGGCTGCCCTATGGCTGGCAGGTGGTCACGGAACACCGCAGCAAGGTCGATTTCCTGTTCCCGGGAGCCAAGGCGTACCACGACACGCAATGGCCGGAGGCCAAGCTGGCGATGCTCGCATCCAAATCCACCTGCAAGGACCGCTGGCGGCAGGTGCTGGCAGAGGCCAAGCGCATTCCGCACAAGCACCTGCTGACGCTGGAGCCTGCCATCAGCACCCACCAGACCGACGAGATGGCCGCGAACAACCTCCGACTGGTCACTCCGCGGGAGATCGGCCAGACCTACACGCCGGAGCAGCAGGACTGGCTGCTCGACCTTGGCCAGTATGTCCAGCTGGTCAGGGAGACAATCGCTTGATCAGCTGAACTCCCAGACTTGTCGCTGCGCTCGGACTGCCTGAACCCAAATGCCGCAGATGCCGTGCCGCAGTAGACGAGGCTGAGCTAGAAAGCGAAGGTGAAGCCACCGCCGCGCCGGCCGCCAAGGCCAAGAAACTCGCCTGGCCGAAAGGTATGCGCGAACAGATTGCTACCCTGCGCATCTTGCAGGTTGTACCAACTACCTAAACCGACATGGGGCGGAGTTCGCGTTGATGACCGACAATCGGCTCGCTTCCCGCCTTGGGACCCCACTAAAAGCACATACGTGCTTCTGTGCCTAGACATCCATCAGTTAGCGTGTACTATCAGCACAAATGCACATTCGTGCTTTTGTGCCTCTCTCTTGGTGGGGCCAATACTCGCGGGGGGACTTATGCGAAAAATCGCGGTGCTCAACCAAAAAGGGGGAAGCGGTAAGACCACCCTTAGCGTCAACCTAGCACGGGCTCTGCAGCTCGCGGGCCATCCAGTTCAATTGGTCGATAGTGACCCTCAAGGTAGCGCCCGCGATTGGGCTGAGGCTGGCGGCATCGAGTTGATGGAGGTGATCGGCCTGGACCGGAAAACCCTACTGGCTTCGCTCGAAGGTAAGAAAGCCGGTGAGGGTTTCATCATCATTGATGGCTGTCCCCAGGCCTCGGAAATGGCGGTCGCGGCGATCCGGGCGGCTGACCTGGTGCTGATTCCAGTGCAGCCGAGCCCTTACGATATCTGGGCGGCTGCTGAATTGGTTGATCTGGTGAAAACCCGACAGGAAGTCACTGACGGTCGGCCGCTCGCTGCGTTCGTAGTGAGTCGAGCTATCAAAAGCACCAAGTTGGCTGGGGAGGTGGCCGAGGCGCTGCATGAGTACGGGTTGCCGACGCTCGATGCGGGGACGACTCAGCGTGTGGTCTACGCGTCGACTGCAGGGGAAGGCAAGACGGTTTTTGAGGAGCCGCAGTCTAGGGCTGCGCAGGAAGAGATTCAGGCCATTGCGCGGGAAGCGATGGCACTGCTGGGGAACAATTGATGGTGCTCAAAGCTCGCACAGCGCGTACAGAGACGCGCAGCAAAACGGCAATCAGCGGTGATGACAAGCGGCTCAACGTCACGCTGTCGGCGCGAGACTGGAGACGCCTGAAGAAGGCAGCATTCAAACGCGACACTTCGATGAAGGCAATAGTTGCTGAGGCTGTTGCCCTGTATCTCGATGGCCAACCAGCCGAAGTGCAGGACGTAGACTAGAAGTTAGAGCACGAAAGCACATGGGCACGAAAGCACTAATGTGCTTTCGTGCTTTTTTGTGTTCGACTCAGGAAATATGGGGCCTACAAGGTTGTGCGTAGTTGAGTTGCGGCGTGTAAAAAAGAGGCGTATTGTCAATTTTTGTACGATAACGCCCCGCCAATTGCCATCCGCCTCGGGGTGTTTGGCTCTTTGAGCCTCTTAGATTCCCGTTGGCGGCCGGGAAGCGAAAACGAAAAAGCCCCGCATCGCGGGGCTTCACGGGCAGTGTGATGGTTGGCGCCATCCATTGCCTATGGTCTCGGGAGAATCTGGTTTAGCTGGCCGGATGCGAGACCTGGTAATCCATTTTAGGCGCTCGAATTGGCGTCGTCTATTGGTTTGTCAGGCACTCCCCGAGTTCTGAAACGGAAATTTGGGGGAGCAGGTATGCAGGGCGAATTCTGGCTCGCACGCTGCTGCGGTGAGCCATGGCGAGCGCAGTAGAGCAACTATCACTGTTCGAGGCCGAGCAGTATCACGACATCAATCGGCACGGCTTCTTCTCGCTGCTAGTCGGCTCTCCTACTGGGAAGCGGCAGGATAGCTACCGGCTGTCACAGATGCCCGTTGTGCTCTCGATGCTCGATCACAGTCGGGACACCTGGCTGTCTCAGGCTGAGTTCATCCGGCCCAATCGGCGAGTCGTCAATCTTGCGCGTATCGGGCTGCTGTTCGCTGATCTGGATACCTATCGAGTGCCCGCCCTCTCAGGGCGCAGCCCCGATCAGCTGGCTGCATCGGTGCTGTATCACTGCGCGGACGAAGGCGTTCCAGCTCCATCTCTACTGGTCTTTTCTGGCAGAGGCATCCAGGCGAAGTGGTTTCTGGATCGACCGCTGCCGCGTCAGGCGCTCCCACGATGGAACGCCTGCCAGCGACATCTGGTTGACCGACTGGCCGCGCTGGGGGCTGACCCTGCGGCCAAAGATGCCTCGCGAGTGTTGAGGCTCGTCGACACGGTGAACAGCAAGAGCGGCGAGGTTTGCCGCGTGGCGCATGTAGAGAACGGGCCTGATGGCCAGCCGGTGCGCTATTCGTTCGATTATCTGGCTGAAATGCTGCTGCCGGTGGCCCGTTGGGACATTGAGAAGCAACGTAAGGAGCGCAGGCAACTCCAGCTTGTTCCAGGGGGCCTAAGCAGCAACCTGCGCGGGTTCTCTGGCCGTCAACTGGCCTGGGATCGGCTGGAGGACCTGCGGCGGCTGGCAGAGCTACGAGGAGGCGTCAGGGAGGGAGAACGGATGCAGCACCTTTTCTGGCGCTTGAACTTCCTGCTGCTGTCTGGGGCCACGAATAGTGCCCAGATGTACCACGAGGCGGCCGCCCTCGCGCGTGAGCTGGATTCATCCTGGAACTACCGCAGCATGGAGCTGATGACGCTCTACGCGAAGGCCAAGCAGTACGAAGCTGGCGAAAAGGTGGAGTTTGGAGGCCGACAGTTTGCTCCGCTCTACACACCCAGGAACGATACCCTCATCAACCTGTTCCAGATCACTGACGACGAGCAGCGCACATTGCGCACGCTTATCAGCCGGGACATGGCAAAGGAGCGCGACAGGGAGCGCCACACGGCCCGCAGACGTGCCGCCGGGGCAGTTGATCGGGAAACCTACGAGGCTAACTCTGCGAGTCGTCAGAAGCCATGGGAAGCCTTGGGTATGAGTCGGGCAAGCTGGTATCGGGCAGGTAAGCCGACGGCTCCAGGTGAGACAGGTCCATCCGTATTACAGGCCGCCGTTGGTGTTTCCGATGCTTGAGACAGGTCCGTCCGTATTACTAATGGCGAAGCCTTCGGTTTTTGGCGGATGGCTTGCGGCGTAGCCGCAGCATTGTTGCGAGAGCGGCCGCCTTTCATGGCGGCCTGCATTCGAGCAGCGCCCGTAAGGGCCTGCGTATTGCCGGCCGTAGGCCGTGCTTTTACATAGTTGAAACTATAGTGCTCTTGCTCTTGAGGCCCGAGTGGGGGCCCCCCGCTTGCGGGGGTCGAGGGCTGGCATGTTGTCCACGGGCGTAGCCGGTGGGCAACATGCCCCATGCAACACCGATTTCCTGTTTCTACGGGGATGTGGAAGACGCTGCTTCTGTCCAACCTTGGATTGGACTCGGCGCCGAGTGTGCCTAGGGTGCGGCGGGCGACCTGTTGTCAGGCTAGCAAATAATTACCATAATAATCATAAGAATAATTATAATATTATGATTATTATGGTACGCTGTGGGGACACTTACAGAAAGGAATCGCTGCTATGTCCATGATCCCCGCCGAGGTGCGCGAGCGCGTTATCCAGGCCGCCCAGGCGCTGTACGAGCAGAACGGTCGCGAGTCGATGCCGACCGTGGACGCGGTGCGCCGTCACGCGCGTGTCGACATGAACGCGGCCAGTGCGGTGATGCGCGAGTGGCGTCGTGCGCAGACCGCCCAGGCGGCGCCGGTTGCCGTCACGGTCCCCGAGGTGGTGACGCAGGCGCACAGCACGGCACTGGTCACGCTGTGGCAGACCGCCCAGGAGCTGGCCAACGAGTCGCTGCGCGCTGCCCAGGCCGCCTGGGAAGCCGAACGGGTCGAGGCTGACCACGACCGTCAGGAGCTGGCCGATGCCTATGAGCGGCAGGCTGCTGAGCTGGAGGAGGTCCGCGCCGCCGCCGAGCGATCCGCCCGCCTCTACCAGGAGCAGCAGGACGCCCAGGCCCAGACGTTGGCCGCTGTCCGTGCCGAGCTGGTCACAGCAGCCACCCGCGCAGAGCGCGCCGAGGCCCGTGTCGAGGAGATTGAGCGGCGTGCCGCCGACCTGCGCAGCGAGCTTGACCACGCGCACCAGGAGCAGGGACGCATTCGCGCCGAGCTGGCCGCCGCTATCGCCCGTGCCGAACGCGCCGAGGCTCAGGCGCAGGATGCCGAGCAGCGCGCCGCCGCGCTGCGGGGCGAACTGGAGAGTGCGCACCAGGAGAGCGAGCGTAGCCGTGCCGAGACGGCGACCCTGGCCGGCGAGCTGCGCCAGTCCCAGGATGCCGTCGCAGTGCTGCGCGCCCAGCTGAGTGCCATCGAGGCGAGCAAGACCCAGGACATCGAGCGGGCGCGGCACGAGCGTGATCAGCTGCTGGGCGAGCTGAACGCGGCCAGGGCCGCCGTCAGCCAGGCCGAGGCGCTCGGTGCCGAAGCTCGCGAGCGGGCCGCCGTGCTGGCCGGCAAGCTGGAGAGCGAGCAGTCGCACAGCGCGGCCCTGGCCGCCCTGCTGTCCAGGCTGAATCCCGTCGCCGGGTCCGAGGAAGAGAGCGGCGCGCCCTCCGTCTGAGGGCGCGCCGCTAGAGCGTTGGGGGTGGCTGAAGTGTGCCGTTGCGGCGGTCGAGCCACAGCACGCGACCGGCACCCGGTGCCGGTCATGATGCTGGCCAGCCCGGTCGGGCGGGTCAGCGGCCCAGGTAGTGGGTGGTCACGCCTTCCCGGGAGTGCCCCAGCTCTTCGCTGACTTCCAGGCGGGCGGCCCGGTCCGCTTCCCGGTCCAGAAGGCCGAGGTTGCCGCCCCGGACCGGCGGCGCGGCGCCGGCGTAGTGCTGGTAGCGCGCGCTCGCGTAGGCATGCCGCAGCCCGTGGCTGGTGACGCCCAGCTGGGCCTTGGTCAAGCCCACCTTTGCCACGACCCGGCGGTAATGCCCCAGGGCCTGGGCGAGACTCTTGTCTGGTGCTGACGTGCTGGCAGTCTTGCTGGCGGCCAGCAGCTTGGCCCGCTCGATCAGCTCGCGCTTTTCCGGGGTGTCGATGGGCACCGTCCGGTCGCGCCCCCCCTTGGTGCCAATGCTGATGGCGAGATAGGAGCCCTTGTCGGCTAGGTGGGGGCGCAGCATGACGCTTTCCTTCACCCGCAGACCGAAGCGGGCCTGCAGCTCGACCTGGATCGCCACACGCTCGTCGAGCTGGCGTAGCTCGGCGATTTTCTGCTGCGGATCGACGCCCCTGGCCTCCCAGCTGCGGTCCTCGGTATTGATCGAGCTGCGCGCGGCCTCTCCTTGCGGGAAGTACCTGCCGGCGTGCTCGACCATGCCGTCCTTGCCGATCCAGCTCGCGAAGGTGCGCAGGATCGACAGGTTGTTCTGCAGCGTCGAGGGGGCCAAGCCTTTCTCCAGCCAGTGCCGGGTCAGGGCCTCGACGTGGCGGCCCTTGAGCTGGCTGACCTCCTCCAGCCGGTACCCCAGGCCCCGCAGGTCGGTGAACGCCTGGTACAGGACGCTGGAGCGTTTCTCCTGCGTCTCGAAGCTGGCGATGGTGCCGTCCGTGGACTTGATGCCGTTGTGTTCCCTGAGTACCCGGGCCAGTGACGATTTCCAGCCTGCCATGTCGGTGGTTCCTCTACTACGCGTGTCCTGTGTTCCTACCCCTGTCTGTGCGCGGTCGATGGCGTAACGTGAAAGCGAACTTGCTGCCGCAGGGCACAGTTTCCTGCACCAAACGACACTCCCGAAGGAGCGGACAACCCTGACGGGTTCCGGCCAGCCTGCTGAGGCTGGTTTGCATCACAGATCCCAGCTTGGGGGCTGAGCCGACACGGGACGGGGTGCCGCCTGGCCGCGAGCATGGCTACGATCGAACCTGGCGCAACTCCTCTCCTTGTCGATTCCGCCCCTGACACAGAGGACCGGACGCGATTACTGCATTTACGCAGCGGGCGCTCCCGGACTGCCACCGTCCCGGACGCTGCGCGATGTGTGCGTGTGCGACAGATGCCGTAGGCACCCCTTCGTCACCGACTGCCCCCGCTGGCAGACCACACCTGGTGCGGGAGGCGCCAGAGGCGCCTGGTCTGGATCTCTACAACTTCACCCCCCCTTCCGAGATCCGGGGTTGGGGATCGGCACCATCCTCCCTCGCTGAACAGAAGTCACAGTCAGCGAGCCGGGGGCCGCTGGTACTGACGGCCCTCGATCTGTATGTACCGCCAGCCTGAATGGCAGGCGCTGGCGGCACGGTGTCCCAGGTCTTGCCCGCGAATGACGCGGAGGTCGACCCGGGCGGTTGTCCCAGACGAAACGGACAACCCTTAGCACGAGACCGCGCGGTGCGCGGTTTCGCCCTTGCGGGCTCATCAGTCGTGCGAAAACTTTTTGTTCACCTGACGCAATCATTTTTCTGCACCTCCGTAATCCGTGTCAATCCTGAGCGTCATGGTTTTGTGCGTGCACTCTCTTTTCTCGTCCTGCGGACGAGAAAAGAGAGTGCACCCCCGTCCGAGCCCCGAGGCGCCACCCGGGTAGCCCTGCGATTCCCCAAGGATCGCTGCCGTTCGGTGCGGTGCCCCCGGCGCTTCAGAGCCGCGCCCCTGACGTCCCCCCGAGCCTTCCCGGCCATTCTCCCGCGCACCCCTGAGCCATCACCCGGCGCTCGCCAGGATCGCCCCGGGATTTCATCCGGAGTCTCCGACGTCCCGCCGGCCTGCCCCGGGGCATCCCTGGCGTTCACAAAAAAATCCGGGCATGCCCCCATGGCACGCACCGGGGCGGCGTTAGGGTGAGCGGGCAGATCGAGCACAGAAGGAGGTGTGTGATGAAACGATGGGTCGCGGTGGCGGTAGGGGGGTTCCTGACAGGGACAGGGTTGCGTGCCCTGGGGGTTCCCATTCCCGAGCCCGTGCTCTGGGGATTGCTGGTGGCCGGGACGGCGCTCTGGATCTGGGCGACATGGCGGGAGCGTCATCCTCGTCGCTTGCGTTAGTACTAACAACATTCTAGCCTGTCAGTACTGACGGCAAGGGGGGAGCCATGTACGAAGAAATTGACCGCCTCGACCTTGGCGCGCTGGACGCCGACCAGCTCGAAGAGCTGCGCACCTCGGCGCAGCGCCTGCTCGACGGCATCGAGCAGCACCTGGAGTGGTGGAACGCATCGGTCGGGCGCGAGCTGCAGCCGTTCCGGTTCCACGAGGGCGGCCCGGTGTTCTACGCCGAGGCGGTGGAGCGGGGCGTGCTGATCAACCCGGCCCTGCCGGACGGGTTCGACAACACGGTGAACGAGGCGCGCAGCGACCAGCAGCGCGCGCGCTGGTGGCTGCGCCCGTTCATCGAGCGTATCGCCTGGGACGGGCCGCAGGGCGTCGAGGCGGAGGAGCGCCGCAACCAGGAGCGGCTGCGGCAGCATTTCCCTGGCAGCGCCGCCGCCGACCTGAAGGCGCATATCGCCGCGTGCCGCGCCGCCTGGTTCGAGGCCTGGCCGACCGGCGTCCGGCACGAAGTGTTCTGTCTGGATGGCGGTTGCTGGGATGGTCCCAGCACCTGGGGCCAGTTCGCCACGCTGGACGAGGCGCTGGACTGTGTTGACGAGAGGTGCTGCCGATGAAAGACGAGCTGGATCAGCAGACCGGCGACCTGTTCGCCCGCTCCGGGAGCGCGGAGCGGCAGGCCCGGCTCAAGGCCCGCCGCGAGGCGGCCGGCTACCGGCAGACGACGATCTGGCTGCATGGCGACAGCGAGCGGATCGGTTACGAATGTGGGCTGGCCGCCGCCCCGCTGCAGCAGATCCCGCAGGAGGTGGTGGACGTGACCTCGTACACGCTGGGCTGGCTGCGCGGCGACCAGGACAGGCCGGCGTCGGTGAGCTGTGCCAGCTGCGGCGTCGAGCGCGAGAAGCCGGTACGCGCGGGCGACTACTACCGTGCCCTCGATGGCCAGCCGCTGCAGGTCTGGTACTGCAGCGAGGAGTGCGCCGAGCGGTTCCAGTGGTGAAATTGCGGAGAATCCCACCTATCGTCCGGTGGGCATCGGAAAAAGCGGTGGTGTTGACAGGAAGAGGGGCGGTTGCCGCCCCTCTGGTTGCTTCAATAGCTGAATGTGAACGCAAGCTGGGAGCCCGGAGGGCTACGATAGTGCTCGCACACCCGCTCCCATTGCCCGAAGCGGAACCGGACATAAGGGCACACATGCACCGTTTTAAGCCAGTGCGGAGTGGGGCGCCGCGAGCGCCGACGCAGGGAAGAGGCCATGGGTCAGTCCTCCTTCTTGCGGCGTACACGGAGCCGCCAGGCTTTCAGCCCATACGCATGGGCGTCTAGCAAACGCTTTCCACACCGCCGGTAGCGGCAATAAACGATCTCGTACAGCTCTGAATCATCAGTGTTCATAGACACCTCTACTGATTCAGACCAGCAGGAGCGTGCTGGGGTGCAGGTATTTACACTTCCGGCTTGACCTTCCGGCACAAAAGGGCCTAAAAAGATTGAACGGAGGTGGGTAGATATTTATACTCGCCGCCCGAACCGCACTCCTGACTGGTCTGTGGTTTTGCTTTCCTTAAGGGCTGGGCCTGAGAAACTTCGCCCCTTGGGATCGCTGCTTAATACCCGGCCTCGGTCGGGTTTCTTATTCTGCTGTTATAAAAACAGCAATGTATATTTTGCTGACCATGTATTGGTCAAGTCAAGCAATTTATATCCTCTTCCTTAAAAATTCTTAGCGCCTATTTTGGCTGCCAGGGAAGCTATGAATTTTCTCCTCGTCCCCAGGCGCTAAGCCTGACTTCACACTCTTCTGGCGGGAGCCGAGCGCCGAACTTCAGCATACGATCCAGAGCTTCAGATGCGAGTCTGTGCTGGATGACCTCGTGGACCAGCAATTGGTCTAACAGCCACAGTGCGCCATGTACCGTTATGCCATCTTTTCGTGCTTGGCGACGTAGCTGGCCGTCGCCTGTCAGCAGTGGGTGACCTGTCTCTTGCGCGAGGAGGTAGCAGGAAACGTCAGCGAGCGAGCTGTTGTTGTGCCTGGTGCGGAGTTCAAACAAGCGGAGAACAGCGGGACCGTCCATGGCCTCAATGAGCAGACCCATACCTTCCAGCTCGGGGCGACCGAGATCCCTCAGCTCCCGGAGAACAAAGTCAGTGCAGCAGAGTGCAAACGGCAGTCTGAACAGCTCTTCCAGCAGTCCTGCATTTCTGAAGTCGATCAGGATGTTAGCGTCGCTGATGTAGACCCGACTCATGCATTCTCCACCGTACACACCAGGTCGCGGTCCAGCATGTCAATCGTCCTGTTCAGCAGTTCGGCTGCACGAGACCTGGTGAACAGACCTTCGGCCAGCCCCCAAAACACCAGTGACTCGAATCGCTGTGGCGATTGGCATGCCTGGGGTTCTGGTTCGGCCTTTCTCCATCCGCGCATGCTGAACTGAATGGTCAGGTGGCGGTAACCGTCAGCACTGAGCAGTGCAAGGTCCTTGAGCCGGAAGAGTACCGCCTGCATGGAGAGGCCATATTGGCGCTTGGCGATCAGCAGCTCTTGGGGGTGTACTTCAGTCCGTTGATGGGTTCCGAAGTCTCCCTTGACGTGCGACGCCGGGTACAAGAAAGCGCCTGCGAAGCGGTGACAGCAGCGTTCTTTTTCAGCTTCGGGCATGTCTTCTGGCAGGCTCATCACCCAATGCCCAAGTTCATGGGCAGCGGTAAATCGCATCCGCTCTCCAGGCCTGTTGGCGTTGAGTGCGATCAGCACATGCTGGTTATCACAACTAGCGGCGCAGGCACCGTCGAAGTCTTCAGGTCCGTCCAGGAGCGCGACCTTAATGCCATTCTCTTCGAACAGTTCGGTGAGATTGGAAATGGCGTCGAGTCCGATCTGCCAGCGCTCGCGGAGTTGTTCTGCTGCGACTTCTGCCTCTTCGATAGAGCCGACTGGGTATATTTGGCAGGGGGTGGTTGGGGTCTGGATATCAGCCGGATCGAAGTACATCTCGAGGGCGATGTAGCGCTCCAGATGCTCCCGGATCTGCTCCTGGACCTGCTGCTGCAGGTACTTGGGCATCTTCGCGAGTTTGCGGAACTCAAGGGGAGCCAGTGGGAGCGGTTCCGCACGGAAGAAATACTCGGGGCTTACGTCCAGGGCGTCGGACAGCTGTAGCAGGCGAGTCGAGTTCGGGGTGATTAGCCCCTTTTCGAGTTTGCTCAAGCCCTGCTTGGTGATGTCGCCAAGCCGCTGTGACAAGGCCTCCAGGGACAAGCCTCGAAGTAGTCTTGCTCGTCGAATTCGATCATGGATCATAAGTCCCTCCGCTGGTTGACAAATCTAGCATTTGCTTGTGATTTGTCAACCGGCGTGCCAGTGGCGTGCCCGCTTCGCGAGGGGGTTGCCACCGGCAGACGATGATCTGATGGCATGGTGACTGAGGGTGGCTCGGGGGGCGGGCAGGATCCTCTGCAACTTTCCCCGCCTTATGGACGGGGGGCTGCGGGCGGATCATCGCTCATGCGGGCATCCAGGGGCTGACCGGCGAAGACTGTTCCCTCGACCGCCTTGAATGCCTCGATCGCCTCTGCATTGAAGAAGGTGCGGTACTTGGGCGAGCGCTGTAGCCGAGCGATTCTGGCTCGGGCCTCTTCTATAGCGTTGACGGCGGTGGACATCATCGTTTCCTCGTTGCTCATCCCATCATAGTGCTGAGGCCCTGGCCTTAGGTAAGCCGCCCGGGCGGCTGATAGCCAAAGCCTTCCTGAGGCTGGTCCGGGTTGCAGGTTTCCTGCGCCCCAAAATGGAAACTGCGGAGGATCCCACCTGTCCGGGTGGGGCATTGCCTATCGGTACGGAGGTACGCGAATTGCGGGCAGGGGGACGGTCAGGGCCAAATTATCCTGAATTATCTCGGCAGCTATAGTTGGCCATTCTGGATCGTGGAAGGGTGAGGCCGGTTTCTAATTCGAAGCGTTCCTGCTCGATTAGCTGTAAATCCCATGTTCCATGCGGCTGAGGTAGTCGTCTACCAGCTCGTAACCAGGCTGAGTGGTCAGCAGATCAATTGGGGCCTCCCGATTCAGCCCGATAGCTGGGCTCGTCAGCCATTCGGCAGCGGCTCGGCGGTTGCCAAACACGACTTCAGCCTTGCAGAGCGTGCTGGCGAAGCGCCAGGCATTGCTGCTCTGCTCCGAGGTAAGCGGCCGTGGCTGCGTCAAACGGCGCTGCAGCGTGCGTTCGGACATGCCGAGCACTTGGGCGATGACATGCTTCTCGATACCGGCAACCGAGCGCAGGAGAATGGTCACCACCTCCGATGGGAAGCCCTTTTTGATCAGACGGTGGATCTCAAAAGCATCCTGTGCCTTTGGCGGTTTTTTCCCGTAGAGCAGCCTGAGAGGATCTGAAAGTCCCCTCGACGGCTGGACGGGAGAATTGCTCGTTGCGGGCATTAGGTAACCTCGCGTTCCGCCACCTGACGAAATGTCTGCGCTGCAGGACATGCGGAGCACAAGCTAAACCATCGTGAGGACGGCAGCGAGCACCCGCCGAACACCTCCAGCTCCCCGCTCGGGGTAATGTGGATCCGGGGATTGCCGGTTTTGGCAACAGCCGAGGCCACGCGGGGCGGGCGCTCGCCAAACTCCGGTCGAATACCGGCCAAAGTACACCGTCCTAGCTCCCCAATTGGGGGAACTAGTTATCTCAGCCGACCCCGCCCCGCGCTAGGCCGCGCGGGGCGCGGCGCTCAAGAAATAACGGTCTCCGTTGCCGGTCAGCTTACACAGGTCGTCTGCCCCCTCAATTCGTGAGCTAATCAGCTTGCTGTACCCTACTACCTGAGCCTTGTGCCCCTAAATCGCGATGGGAGTGCGCGGGGGCGTACACGAAACTCCGGTCGGAGGCTGGCCAGAGAACACTTTGCTCGTTCCCCAAATTGGGGAACGGCCGGTTCCGTTATTTGGTGAGCGCCCCGGTCCACACGGCTTCCAGCCTCATCAGCGGCGCTGGGGTAGCAGGGCTGGCTGAGCTGACGACCCTTTCGGGCTCCCCAAATTGGGGAGTGAACCAGCTCGCCATACCCCACTACCCAAGTGCCGGCGTCACTGCGATCCATTGTCCTGATGACCTATACCCTAACCAGACAAGCCGGGAGCCCGCCTCCGTTCGTCTGGATAGGGTCGTTTCATGCATTGTTTGACAGGTGTCCGGTAGCTCCTTAGGGTTCATCCATACACATTCGCCCTGGAGACAGCATGCACGGACAGCGGATCGGCTACATCCGGGTCAGCACCCTCGACCAGAACCCGGATCGCCAGCTCGAAGGCGCCCAGGTGAGCAAGGTCTTCACCGACAAGGCCTCCGGCAAGGACATGCAGCGCCCCCAGCTCGACGCGCTGCTCGGCTACGTCCGCGAGGGCGACACCCTGGTGGTGCACAGCATGGATCGTCTCGCCCGCAACCTGGACGACCTGCGTCGTCTGGTGCAGCAGCTCACCGCTCGCGGTGTGCGCATCGAGTTCATCAAGGAGGGGCTGACCTTCACCGGCGAGGACTCGCCGATGGCCAACCTGCTGCTGTCGGTGATGGGGGCCTTCGCCGAGTTCGAGCGCGAGCTGATCCGCGAGCGGCAGCGCGAGGGGATCGCCCTGGCCAAACAGCGCGGCGCCTATCGAGGCCGAAAGCCCGCCCTGAGCAACGCCGAGGCCACCGAGCTGCGCCGTCGCGTCGAGGCGCGCGAGCCGAAGGCCACCCTGGCCCGGGAGTTCGGCATCAGCCGGGCCACCCTCTACGAATATCTGCGCGCCGGCGAGTAACCGGTCGTATCCGCTTTGATTCCGTTACGAAACCCAGGGAGACGACATGTCCAAACTGGCCAAATTTCGCCGTGCCTAGCGTGAGTTGCAGAAGCAGATGTGTCATTTTCAGAAGACGACTGCACCAGTTGATTGGGCGTAATGGCTGTTGTGCAGCCAGCTCCTGACAGTTCAATATCAGAAGTGATCTGCACCAATCTCGACTATGCTCAATACTCGTGTGCACC
>Ga0209300_1000295_pt1 | contig 28407 bp, 28 predicted proteins | sample Shrwel_input2_RT_FD_187535 | JGI IMG/M metagenome (GOLD analysis project Ga0209300, IMG submission 187535) | Subsurface microbial communities from deep shales in Ohio, USA - Utica-3 well 1 S input2 RT (SPAdes) (version 2) ... | reverse complement strand
TGCTCACGTATCAGGCGGTACGCATGCGTACGCGATACCAGCTCGTTGGCCAGCGTCATGTTCAGAGGCGGCAAGGCCACCTGACGATCCGCCAGCACATTGATCTTGTAACCGCCGATACCGAAGACAATGACCGGCCCAAACACCGGGTCACGCGTGATGCCCGCGCAAAGCTGCATGGATGCCTTGCCGCGCTGCATGCGTTGCAGGCAATAGCTAAAAATCGGGCTTTCGGGGAATTTTTCGCGGACTTTGTCGCCCAGACGCCGTACGCCATCGGCCACCTGCTCCGGCGTTTCGAGGTCTTGCAGCAGGCCCGAGGAGAGCTTATGCGGATGCCTGCGGTAGCGAAACGGCACGCAGTTATGCGCATGCACGATTTTCAGTGCCATGGGGCCATTGATGTCCCGTGCCGCTTGAAGCGCTTCCTCGGGACCGAAGACATACTGGCTCGGCGCCGACGGTATGCCATAGGCGGCCAGGACCTCGGCGGTTTCCTGATGCGTCAGGCGATCACGCTCACGCTGCTTGGCCGAGGCGATCAAACGATGGCAGCGGGCGCGGATGTCAGGTTTTGTTGTGAAGGGCAGGCTTGGCGGCGTTTCCTGCAGGAGCGTCTGCACACGCTGATAATCGACCATGTGCATGAAAGCCTTGACCGCTTTTTCCGGGGAGATATAGGTCGGGATGCCCGCCAGATTGCACTCATGGCGTGCCTTGAGCGCTTCCTCGAGTCCCATCCAACTGGTCAGCAGGTTGCGCTTGAAGCGTTTGCGATTGGCGATCAGTGCTTCGGCCGTGATTTTGGAAGGCGCCATACGCGTAGGTGCGTGCACCACCAGTACGGCGTCCACGTTGGCATCGGCCGCCACGATCTCCAGCGCATCGACGAATCGCTCGGGCGAGGCGTTACCGCCCAAATCGATGGGATTACGTCCGGGCAAGCTGACATCGAATTCACCCTGCACCAGCGCATCGCGAGTAACATCGGTCAATTCCGCCAGCTTGCCGCCAGCGATCACCAGCTTGTCGATCGCCAAGAGCGCCGGCCCTAGCCCATTCGCCACGATGGCCAAGCGATCACCGCGCAGCGGCCGCATGCGCGTCAGTGTTTCCAATGCATCGAACAACTCATCGGAATCATCCACGCGCACGACCCCGGCGCGCGCCAGCGCTGCGTCGAATATCACGTCGCGATTATCGATCCCCGGCGTCTGCGGTTCATGCGTCAGTGTCGACTGCACCGAGCGTCCGCTTTTGATCGCCAGCACCAACCGGTGTCGCGAGGCATCGCGCAGCGCGGTCATGAAATGCTGCGCGTCGTGCACCCGCTCCAAGTGCAGAAGCAAGGCGCGTGTCGGCGAGTACTGGTTGATGTAATCCATGAGATCGGACAGCATCACATCGACGCTGTCACCCAGTGTCACCAGATGCGAAAAGCCGATGCCGCGCCCCGCGGCCCAGTCGATCATGGCATTGCCGAGCATACCCGATTGCCCCAGGTAGGCGACGCGCCCTGCCTTGATCGGCTGGCTGGCATACGTGGCGTTGAGCTTGCTGCCCGGCACCACGACCCCCAGGCACTCCGGCCCCAACACGCGGATCCCCGAGCGCAGCGCCGCCTTGAGCATACGCTCTCGCAGCGAGCCGCCATCCTGGGTGCGATCATCGAGATAGGAGCCTCCGGAAAGCACCAAGGCCGCGCGTGCCCCCAGCTTGCCCAGCGCTTCGATGGTCGAAGGCACACCTTCCACTGGATTGCAGAGGATCGCCAGGTCCGGCACGGCAGGCAAATCCGCAATACGCTTCACACAGGCCGCCCCATACACCGTGTCATAACCGCGCGGGTTCACCGCCCACAGCGTGCCGGAAAACCCCGCTTCGAGCAGGTTACCCAGCACCATGCCGCCCATCGAATGCGGCTTTTCCGAAGCGCCGATCACCACCACGCTATGTGGCTCGAAGAAGTGACGCAGAAAACGCGTTCCCACAGCAATCTCTCCCGCTTGATCAGACCTTGCCGCTCACCATCGCGCGCGGACGGCCTAAACTCAACATGGGCCTCTCGTCACAGCCGCGATGACATGGCATCGTTCGACCTATGGGCACTGTTCTTACATCCTATCAGGCCTTAAAGTCCCACGCGGACAGCATGCGCCCATCGTCTCAGCCGATAGACGTCCTCTGGATGGAGCTCCCATGATCACTGCGTATATTACCCACCCCGATTGCATGCGGCATTTCATGGGGCCGAGCCATCCCGAGAGCCCCAAGCGACTGGAGGCCATACGCGCCCGCCTGGCCTTGAGTGGCGTGTTGACGCATACCATGCAATCCGAGGCGCAGCCAGTAAAAGCGCAGACGCTCGCCCTCGCGCATTGTCCGCAATATCTGGAGATGCTCGAGTCTCATGCCCCGCAGGAAGGCTTGAGCGAACTCGACGGCGAGACCCACATGAACCCGGACACGCTGGCCGCCGCAGGCGTCGCCGCGGGTGCGGTCGTGCGTGGCGTCGATCAGGTCTTTCGCCACCAGGCGGACAACGTCTTCTGTGCCGTACGCCCCCCAGGCCATCACGCCGAGCGCTGCTCGGCGATGGGCTTTTGCTTCTATAACAATGTCGCCATCGGGGTGGCCCACGCCCGCCAACGGTACGGCGTCGAGCGCATCGCCGTGCTGGATTTCGACGTCCACCAAGGCAACGGTACGGTCGATATCTTCAAGGACGACCCCGGCGTCCTGGTCTGCTCTAGCTTCCAATCGCCCTTCTACCCTTGGCGCTATCAGGAAGGCACATGGGCCAACATCATCAACACCCCTTTGTCAGCAGGGGCCGGTGGCAATGAATTTCGTCGCCGTGTGGAAACCCAGTGGTTCCCAGCGCTGCAAGCCTTCAAGCCACAGTTGATCATGCTCTCGGCAGGGTTCGATGCCCACCGCGACGACCCCATGGCCGAGCTCAAGCTCGACGAGTCCGATTATTTCTGGATAACGCAACTCGCTCTGGATATCGCCCGTGTATACGCCGAAGGACGCCTGGTCTCGGTACTCGAGGGCGGTTACCACCTGGACGCTTTGGGTGCCAGTGTCGAGGCACATCTCAAGGCGCTGCTGGGCTTTCCTCTCGGCGACCCATGAGCGCCCCCGAACGACGCTCTGCTCCCCCCACGCCTATCGGGCTGTGGTATCCTAATGGAAACTTTATTTCCTATTGTGGAACCCATGGCTACCCAAACCGATAGCGACGCCGCCCTGCGCATCGCCTCCGGACGCAAAGCGTTCGTCGAGCCGCTACGTCTGGGTGATCGCCTCAAGGAAATTCGCCTGTCCAACCACTGGACCTTGGAAGATGTCAGCCAACGTACCGGCTTGGCGCGTTCGACGCTGTCCAAGATCGAGAACGACCAGATATCTCCTACCTTTAGTGCCGTCCAGAAACTCATCGGCGGCCTCGGGATCGACCTGCCGCAACTGTTGACGCCGCCCAAACCGCAGTCGCACACACTCGGTCGCCGCGATCTAACGCGCGTCGGCGAAGGCCAACAGCACCCCACGCCGACCTATGAGCACGAGCTATTATCGTGGCAACTGGCCCAGAAGCGGATGATCCCCTTCAAAACCATCGTTCGTGCTCGCAGCTTCGACGAATTCCAGGAGTGGGTACGTCATGACGGCGAGGAATTCCTGATGGTACTCGACGGCGACATCCTGCTGTATACCGAATTCTACGAACCGCTACGCCTAACCCATGGCGACAGCATCTACTTCGATAGCGACATGGGCCACGCCCTAGTTTCGATTAGCGAATCGGACGCTGTGGTGCTCTCCGTATGCACGCGCGGCGAGAACGCGTGACACCTCATGAATGAAAGCGCCCGGCTCGAGGCCGGGCGCTTCTACTACTTCATTCACGTTGGGCATGTCGGGAGACATGCGCCAGTACCGACACCTTCAGTCGATATCCTTGACGGCACTGTCGCCGGAAAGCTCACGGGCCATCATGCGATCACTATACGCCACGCCATAGCGCTTGCGCGCCCACAGGTACATCACCAGGCCTAGCAGCATCCACGCCCCGAAGACGCCCCACTCGATCGGCAACAGTGCAGACGGACTGCCTGGCAGATAAAGACTCACCATGCCCAGCGACAACGCTACTGCAACGATGCCGACTAATTTGCCATAAGGCACCTTGAAGGGACGTGGCATATTGGCGTTCTTGTAACGCATTACCACAAACGACAGCGCCACGAACAAATACGCGATGACGATGCCCAGCCCACCAGCATCGACCAACCAGACCAGCATCGGACGCCCGAAAAACGGCGCCAGGCAAGATACCGCACCGATCATGATGATCGCGTTGCTGGGGGTCTTGTAACGTGGATGAAGCTTGCCCAGAAACGCCGGCAGCATGCCCGCATGGGCCAGCGCATAGATGGCACGCGAACCACCGATATAAAAGGCATTCCAGCTAGTGATGATGCCCGCAATGCCCGCCAGCACCATTAGCTTACCTGCCCAAGGAGCCGCGAATACGGCCTGCATGGCATCCGGTACCGCCAGATGAGAGGCACTCAGGGCTTGGGGATCGAGCATCAGCGACGTGCCGAGGATGATCAAGGCATACCAGAACACTGCCAGGATGACCGATATCATCAATACCTTGCCGATATCACGAAATGGTAGATTGATCTCCTCGGCCGCCTGCGGGATGACATCGAAGCCCACGAACATGAAAGGCACCATGATCATGACCATCATGATGCCCCCCACGAGGCCGTTATCGACGTTGAATAGAGGCTCCATGTGGGCGGTCTCGCCGGTGAAGAGTGCACCCGTGATGAACATCACGCCCACCACCAGAATCAGTACGGTGACCAGCTTCTGCACCAGTGCCGCCGTGCGAATGCCGATGTAGTTGATCGCCATCATGACCAGCGAACCGATGACGCCGACCGCTACCCAAGTGGCCTTGACGTCCCAGCCGGCAATCGTCCAGAGATCGCCGACGGCATAACCGGGAAACAAGTTCTCGAATACCGTAGGCAGTGCCACGGCCTCGAAGGACACCACGCTCATGTAACCCAGCACGATGGTCCAGGTGCAGAGAAACGAGGCGAAATGCCCCAAGGCGTGATAGCTGTATACGTGCTCGCCACCGACTTGAGGCATCGCCGAGGCCAGCTCGGCATACGTCAACCCCACCAATACGATGGCAATACCACCGATGACAAAGGCCAGGATGGCCCCCAGACTCCCTGCCGACTGGATCCAGTTGCCGGTCATGACGATCCAGCCCCAACCGATCATGGCGCCGAACGCCAACGCGAGTACATCCTTGCGCGCCAGGACCCGCGTCAGTTCGCTTGCTGTATTGGAAGCGGTTGTTCTATTCATCGCGATACTCGTTTATGGAAAGCGGTATTGTTGAATGCACTTATCTTGCGTCCAGAAAGCGGCATCTGTTTCATATAATGCACGCCAGCCAGACAAGATAATTGACCAGGTGAATCGAGACAACCCGGGGCACGAGGCAATATCCGCTTTTTCCACGCCATGACGATAAGGATAATAGAGAGGCTAGGTATGCTGAACGTCGTCGCCCCGCCACAACAGCTTGCCACATTCATCGAGGGTGTAACCGCCCAGTGACTGGACCAGAGTCAAGCCGGCGGCGCTGTGTAGATAATCGAACATCTGCTGCAGCAGCGACCGAAAATACACGTTGCGCGGCGTCACCAGGTCAAATGCCTCCTCGGTGATGGGGATGAAGCCCAGGCCGAATTCATTGGCCGCCGATAGCGTGCCCGGGCCGATATCGGCTTCGTGACGCGCGATGAGCGAGGCGACCTCACGCTCGCTATACGCGACGACCTGGGTATTGAGTTGATCGAGTCGCAACTGATGGCTCGCCAGCCACTCTTTGAGGAAGCGCTGCGACCCGGCTCCCTCCTGTCGGACGACCCAGCGCCGATTGGCACCAAAGAGACCCGAGGGGTCGTGCGGTTGGTGCCGATCCTCCGCACGGATGATCAACCCCTGACTGCGCCGGAACAGTCGCACCAGTACCCAATGACGATAACCGCTATGGCTTCTCACCAGGGCGGGATGGCGCAACTCGCTTTCTTCGGCGCGCCCCCAATGAATGGCGCATACATCGGCGCGCCCTTGCGAGAGCAGCGACAAGCCCAGTTGTGTTCCGGTCACGCTATAACCATAGAAAGCATGCCCCTGCTGCTGTTGATTGAGTCGCATGATCAGCGCCGAGAGCAACGGATCGTCGCTGCCGGTCACCATCAGCCGATCGGCCAACACGCCGTGGTGACAGGACTCCAGAATCCACTGCTCGACCAGGCGCCGAGGAAATAGCCATTTGCCGGTCACCTTGGTGGAGGGAATAGCGCCATCGCTGGCCAACTGATAGATCTTCTTCTCGTTGAGATGCAGCAGCTCGGCGACCTGATGCACGTTGAGAAACGGCGACGCGGAGGATGAATCGCTCATGAGGTGCCCTTGTGTCGAGACGCCGCCTTGTCCCCGGGGCGTGGCGCCGGCATGGCGTCCAGCACCAGGCGCGCGTGTTCGTCGACGACCTGGAAATGACGTCCCTTGGCACGCGCCACCAGCAGCACGCCGAAACGCTTCGCCAATTCCACGCCCTTCTGTGTCATGCCCGAGCGCGAGACCAGCACACTGATCCCCATCTGTGCGACCTTGAGCACCATTTCGGACGTCAACCGCCCCGTGGTGTAGAAAATATCCGCCGTGGCCAGCTCGGCGTCTTCCGGCGTCCCTTCGCCTATGGCCGCCAGCCATTGGCGACCGGCAAGCGTATCCACCGCGTTATGACGTCCCACGTCTTCCACGAAGCCCAACACGCGATCCTGACGGCACAGCCCGCAACCGTGCACGGCACCGGCATTGCGATAGGTCTCGTTGAACTGTCCCAGATTGTCGAGCAGACGGTACAGCACCGCCTGGGATAGCGGCTCGCAGGGCAAGGGACGCAGGTCGGTGGCATCGAGCAAGCGCCCGAAGACCGTCCCCTGCCCACAGCCGGTGGTCACGGTTCGCTGAGCAAGGCGCGCATCGAGGTCTTCGGGCAAGGCACGGGTAACGACCGCTGCGGCCTCCACGTCCCAATCGACCTGCAGTGCCTCGACATCCTCGGCGCGCACCAGAAGCCCCTGGTTGCGCAGGTAGCCGAGCACCAGCGCTTCCGGCTCGGCCCCCAGCGTCATCAAGGTGACGATTTCCTGACGATTCAAGTACACCGTCAAGGCACGCTCGGCGGCGATCGCCTGTTGACGGCGCTGACCGTATTCGTCGGTCACCGCGATCTCGAGTGTTGTCGGCATCCGCGCCCGACTCAGCACTACATTGGACATGCTCACCTCCTTCTTGTGGCGACAGGATACCCAAAGCACGACATGCATGCCCAAGAGAAATGTACAGCGATGACGCATTTTCCAGGCCATCAGGCACGCGGCTTGCTATATGCTGCAGACACAGCGTGTCATATTTCATCTTACAGGGAGGCAACCAACATGGCGGCCGACGACAACCTGAAATATTTAAGCCTCGAGCTGGCGTTCCAGCGCCAGGAGGTCAAAGGCTTCACATCCCTGGCCTGGTACATTGCAGACACGGGATGCCATGAGCGCGGCCCCCACGTCCTGCCACTGACGCTCTTTCTCACCGAACGTACCGCCTACCGTTTCAACTTGAATTCCCAACACCCTCGCTTATTCGTACGCTGCGAGGCGACCGACGACGGCCCTGCACCGCGCGAGCTGACCGCGAGCCAAGAAGTCGCGGCCAACTGGATGGATGGTGACACCCAGGTACTCGACACCCCCATGCCCTTGGCGATACAGGCTTGGATCGAGGCCTATCTCGCACGTCACGGCGAACGTGTCGAAGGTGGCCGCAAGAAGAAACGCGCAGGCGCCGGGCGCGCCAGTCAGGAGTGATGTCATGAGCTTCATGCAACGCTGGTCACAGCGCAAACGCGATCATGGCGATGAAGAAACGCCGTCGACGGCACCTGAACAAGCACAGGCGCCATCCTCGAGCGAAGGCGACGAAGCACCATCGCGCGCCGCCGCCTTGATCCCCGGTTACGACCCTCAGCGCCCACTGGATGAGCAACTCCCCGAACCGGAAAAGCTCGGCGCCGAGGACGATTTCCGAGCCTTCATGCTGCCCGGGGTCGGCGAACTCCTCAAACGCCGCGCCCTGCGCCGCATGTTCAAGGTTGGCAACTACAACGTGCGCGACGGGCTAGACGATTACGACGAGGATTATTCGCAATTGATGCGCATGATGCCCGAGGTCAGCGCCCGAATGCGCCAATGGCTACGCGAGGAACAAGAGCCCCAAGATTCGGAGCCGCATGATGATACGCAGACGCTGCAACCCGACATGGTCGCTGAAGAAGATAAAGACGCCACGTCTGAACCAGTGCAGACACACCAATCGACAGAGATAGATCAGTCGGAAGAAGAGGCGCCAAATGACCCATCTGGGCGCTCGGGTGCGTCAAGTTGACCCATAGGAAATACCAAGGCCGCCTGAATACTCCCGTATCTTGCCCGGCAAACCCTTCGTTTGCGACGAGAACGGGTATCTAACCTGCAGTCATAACATTATATAAAGCTCGGCAAAGACCGAGACGAGATGCCACACGATTGGCACGACAAAACTCAAAGCCCCGTGGCAAGACCGACAAGTTGATGAGGTGACATGCCCCAATTCATCGATACGCGCGCGCTAAATGGCGACGCTCGTAATGTAGCCGCCCGTGAGGCCGCCCTGCAGCAGGTGTCATGGCCGCAGAACCTAGCCCCACCCACCGTGAGCTACGTAAGCCACGGCCATGTCGCCATCGTAGGGCCGGCGGAAGAGCTGCAACGTGCCGTTCAGGCACTCACGGACAGCGAACTCGCCAGCATCACACTGGTCACGACGCAATCCGCATTGCCCCACGACGCCACACCGAATCTCACCAATGTGCGCAATATCGCCTGCGCCCATCCGCATCTAGAAGGCTATCTGGGCACGTTTCATCTGACCGCCCGTGACGGAGGCGAGTCTCTTTCACAGGCCAGCCTCGGGCGCGATCACTTCGATGCCGTTCTCGACCTCGGTACACCGGCGCTGTTGCAGTACGAATTGCCGCCGCCTGGGTACCACCGCGTCACACAAGCGACGCCCCTCGAGCAGGCCGTTCGGGATCTTCAAGCGTGCATCGGCGAATTCGAAAAGCCGCGCTATTTTCAGATCGAAAGTGATTTATGCGCCCATGCCGGGCGTGGCCAAAGCGGCTGTACGCGCTGCCTCGATATTTGCCCCGCCGACGCCATCTCGAGCGTCAAGCAGGAAATCGTCATCGACCCGTTTCGTTGTCACGGCGCGGGCAGTTGCACCAGCGCGTGTCCCACCGGGGCCATTCGCTATGCCTTGCCCACGCCGGAACGCCTCGACGATTACATCGCGCGCCTTATTGCCACCTATCACAGCGAAGGCGGCGATACCGCCGTGGTGCGTTTTCTCGATCAAGAGACACAAGCCAGCGAAACCACTGCGGCGGCGGGCCATGTACTCGATGTTCCGCTGGAGGAGCTCGGCGCTGCGGGGCTCGATCACTGGCTTGGCGCCCTTGCCCGCGGCGCTGCCGAAGTACGCATCGTCATGCATGGTGCTCTGCCGCCTTCCTTGGCGCAGCTGGTACACGATCAATATGCACAGGCCATTACCATGCTCGAATCGCTGGGCCACGATCCCCGGCGCCTGAGCCTGATCGATGCAGGCGATATCGCCATACGCGACGCACTGCCGATCGTGCCGCCCCTCGATGAACGACTGGAGACGACGCGCCCACACGGTAAGCGCGAGGCCCTCAACACCATCCTCGACTTCCTCGCGGCACGTGGCACGCCCAGCGAAGAACGCGTGGCCATGCCCACAGGCGCACCCTTCGGCACGCTGGATATCGATACCGACCACTGCACGTTGTGCATGGCCTGCGTCGCGGTATGCCCCACTCAGGCGCTGAGCAGTCCCGGCCAATCACCAGCACTGCAGTTTCAGGAAAGCGCCTGTGTCCAGTGCGGGCTGTGCGAAACCGCATGCCCCGAACAGGTCATTGCACTGCACCCCGGATTCATGGCCGCCCCGGAGACCCGCAACCACGTCGCGACGGTCAAAGAAGAAGCGCCGTTCGAATGCATCAGCTGCGGCAAGCCTTTTGCCACCGCCAGCACCATTGCCTCGATCAAGCAGAAACTCGCCGATCATCCCTATTTCGCTGGCGACGCCATCAAACGCCTGGAAATGTGCGAAGACTGCCGCGTCAAGGATATCTGGCACGACATGGCGCGTGACCCCAACGCTCAGCTCAAGGTATGACGATGACGACGCCCGAGCATAGCGATACCCATCACTCACCAGCGTCCCTGACGGCGGCGCTCGAGGAACGTAACGCCCTGCGCGCTGATGTTTATCTATTGCTGGCTCGCCTGGTGCGCGAGTCGCCCAACGCGGAGTTGCTCGACTTTCTCGCCACGCTCGAACCCGACGACGAGAACTCGGCACTCAAGCGACATTGGGCCTCGCTGTCACTGGCCGCACGCCACGGACACCCCGGAACGCTGCATGACGTGCATTTTGGCTTGCTCGTGGGCGTCATCCAGGGCCAGCTCGTGCCATATGCTTCCTGGTACTTGACCGGCTCACTGATGGAAATGCCGTTAGTGGCACTGCGCCATGACCTCAAGCATCTGGGCTTCGAGCGCGCCGCGCACGTCAAGGAGCCCGAAGATCATTTCTCGGCGATGTGCGAAGTCATGGCCATGCTCATCGAGTCGCAGGCCGAGGCACAGGCGGCTTTCTTCAAGCGCCACCTGAGCCCTTGGGCGCTACGTTTCATGCGTGACCTGGCCGAGGTCGACGACCCGTTCTATGCCAGCGTCGGCGCTCTGGGTGATGCTTTCCTCTCCCGCGAGGATAACCAGCTGCAAAGCGATCCCGACGCGCAAGTCGTCACGTTTTCGCCAACCCCCACTACGCTTAGCGAAGGGGATACCCACTCATGACCTGCACCAATGACGCTGTCTGACGGCGATATCACGGTGCTCAGTGACCATAGGAGTCGCCTCATGAAAGAGTCGAACAATAAAACGTCGAACAACCCCGCCCGGCGTCACTTCTTGCGCAACATCGGCCTGGGCACGGTCGCTGCGGGTGCGGCCGTGACCGTCGGCCATGTCACTCTGGCGCAGGCACAGTCGGATGAAGGAACAGATGCTACCGATGCGGGCGAAACGACGTATCGCGAAACCGATCACGTCAAGGCGTTCTACGCCACCTTGCGCGACTAAACGGTCGAGAGAACCGGAACTGAGGACATAACCATGCGATTGACTCGAAAATCCTCCCAACCTTCCCGTCAGGGTGGGTTAGGCATCAGCCGCCGACAATTTCTGCAGCGCAGTGGCGTGGCGACGGGCGGCCTCGCCGCTGCCGGCTTCATGGGCCAGGGCATGATGCAAGCCGCCAACGCCAAGGAAAAAACGGCGTATTCCGATGCTCCCGTCGAAACCAAACGCACCATTTGCTCCCACTGCTCGGTGGGCTGCGGCGTCTACGCTGAAGTGCAAGAAGGGGTCTGGACCAAGCAGGAGCCTGCGTTCGACCACCCGATCAATCGGGGTGCGCATTGCGCCAAGGGCGCCTCTCTGCGCGAGCACGGCCATTCCACGCGCCGTTTGAAGTACCCGATGAAACTGGTCAACGGCAAGTGGCAACGTCTTGAGTGGGATCAGGCCATCGAGGAAATCGGCGACAAGGTACTGGCACTGCGTGAAAAGCACGGCCCGGACAGCGTCTACTGGCTCGGCTCGGCCAAGTTCAATAACGAACAAGCCTACCTGATGCGTAAGCTGGCCGCCTTGTGGGGGACCAACAACACCGATCATCAGGCACGTATCTGCCACTCCACCACCGTCGCCGGCGTCGCCAATACCTGGGGCTACGGCGCGATGACCAATTCGCTCAACGATATACAAAACAGCAAGTCGATCCTGTTCATCGGCTCCAACCCCAGCGAAGCGCACCCCGTTGCCATGCAGCACATTCTGCTGGCCAAAGAGCGCAACAACGCTCAGATCATCGTGGTCGATCCGCGCTTTACACGCACCGCCGCCAAGTCCGACAAGTATGTGCGTCTGCGCCCGGGCTCCGACGTCGCTTACATCTGGGGCCTGCTGTGGCATATCTTCGAAAACGGCTGGGAAGACACGCAGTTCATCGAACAGCGTGTCTATGGCATGGACAAGGTGCGTAGCGAAGTCGCCAACTTCCCGCCCGACGTGGTCGAATCGATCACCGGTGTCGGCGAGGCCGACATGTACGATGTCGCCAAGCGGCTCAGTGAAAATCGTCCGGGGTGCGTGGTGTGGTGCATGGGGGGGACCCAACACACTACCGGTAATAATAACACCCGCGCGTATTGCATCCTGGAGCTGGCATTGGGCAACCTCGGCGTCTCTGGTGGCGGCGCCAACATCTTCCGTGGCCATGACAACGTGCAAGGCGCCACCGATCTTGGCCTGATGTCACATTCCCTGCCCGGCTATTACGGTCTCAGTGAAGGGGCATGGAAGCACTGGAGCAAGATCTGGAACGTCGACTACGACTGGATCAAGAATCGCTTCGATCAGAGCGAGTACAACGGCTCCCTGCCCATGAACTCCAATGGGATTACCGTCTCGCGCTGGATCGATGGCGTACTCGAAGAAGACGCAGACATTGCCCAACGCTCAAGCCTGAAAGGCATGTTCTACTGGGGGCACGCGGTCAACTCGCAAACCCGTGGTCCGGAAATGAAAAAGGCCATGAGTCAGCTCGAACTGATGGTCGTGGTCGACCCCTACCCCACCGTGGCCGCCGTAATGAACGATCGTACGGACGGTGTTTATCTACTGCCTGCTGCCACACAGTTCGAGACCACGGGGAGCGTAACCGCCACCAATCGCGCGCTGCAGTGGCGCGATCAGGTCATCGAACCGATGTTCGACTCCAAGCCCGACCATGAAATCATGTATCTCATGGCGCAGAAGCTTGGATTCGGCGATGAATTCACGCGTAACTTCGCCATCGAGAACGGCCGCCCCGTCATTGAGGACGTGCTGCGTGAAATCAATGCCGGTATGTGGACGGTCGGCTATACCGGTCAAAGTCCCGAGCGCCTCAAAGCCCACCAGAAGAACTGGCATACCTTCGATTTCCATTCCATGCAGGCGTTGGGTGGCCCCATCGACGGCGACTATTACGGCCTCCCCTGGCCTTGCTGGGGCACCGCCGAATTCGGTCACCCCGGTACGCCGCTACTTTACGACATGAGCAAGCCCGTCAAGGAGGGGGGGCTCACTTTCCGGGCGCGTTTCGGCGTCGAGCACGATGGCGTCAACCTGCTGGCCGACGGTGTGGCAAGCGTCGGCTCCGAGATTCAGGACGGCTACCCGGAATTCACCGCCGACATGCTCAAGCAACTGGGCTGGTGGGACGATCTCACCGCCGCAGAGAAACAAGCCGCCGACGGCAAGAACTGGAAAACCGACCTTTCGGGCGGCATTCAGCGTGTGGCCATCGAGCACGGTTGTGCGCCCTTCGGCAACGCCAAGGCGCGCTGTGAAGTATGGACCTTCCCGGATCCGATTCCCAAGCATCGTGAACCGCTTTACACCAGCCGGCGCGACCTGGTGGAAAAGTACCCGACCTGGGACGACGTGGCATCGCTGTATCGCTTGCCGACCCTGTATCGCTCGATTCAGGAAAACGACTTCAGCCAGGAGTTCCCGATCATCCTGACCTCGGGACGCCTGGTCGAGTACGAAGGCGGCGGCGAAGAAACCCGGTCCATGTCATGGCTCGCCGAACTGCAGCAGGAAATGTTCGTCGAGATCAATCCGGCACAGGCCAACGACCTGGGCATCAAGAACGACGACATGGTCTGGGTTCACGGACCCGAGGGCGGCAAGGTCAAGGTCAAGGCCATGGTGACGCCGCGCGTGGCACGCGACGTGGCGTTCATGCCCTTCCATTTCGGCGGCATCTTCCAAGGCGAAAGCCTGGCGGACAAGTACCCCGAAGGTGCACGGCCCTATGTGCTCGGCGAGGCCGCCAACACCGCGACGACTTACGGCTACGACATAGTGACACAGATGCAAGAAACCAAATGCACACTATGCCGGATCGAGAAAGCCTCCGCCTGACCGACGACGCTTTAAACGCCGGTGAGGTCGCGTACCTCGCCGGCCAGAGGAGAACACCATGGCTCAAATGAAATTTCTCTGCGACGCCGAACGCTGCATCGAATGCAACGGCTGCGTCACGGCCTGCAAGAACGCTAACGAAACCGACTGGGGCATCCAGCGCCGCCGCGTCGTCACTCTGGACGACGGCATGCCCTCGGAAGTCTCGATTTCCGTGGCCTGCATGCACTGCGACGACGCCCCATGCATGGCGGTTTGCCCGACCGACTGTTTCTACAAGACCGATGACGGCATCGTTTTGCACGACAAGGACATCTGCATCGGCTGTGGTTACTGCCTCTACGCTTGCCCATTCGGCGCACCGCAGTTCCCCACGCAGGAGGCCTTCGGCGAGCGCGGCAAGATGGACAAGTGTACTTTCTGCGCCGGCGGCCCTGCCGAGACCAAGGAAGAAGAATACGAAAAGTACGGCGCCAACCGTATCGCCGAAGGCAAGCTGCCGTTATGTGCCGAGATGTGCTCCACCAAGGCATTGCTCGCCGGTGATGCGCAGACCATTTCCGATATCTTCCGTCAGCGTGTGGTCTATCGCGGCCATAAAGACGGCGGTTGGTCGTCCGTCGAAAAGGCCCAGCTGTCGGGCCCGGACGTCTCGGCCAATCTCGACGAGATGGCCTACGACGCCACTCGCGCCACACGTGAAGGGTGAGGAGAACGCTCATGCACACACTCATGCAATGCCTGTGGCGGCTGCGTATGATCGGTGCGGTGCTGTTGCTGGCGGTATTGGCCGCCAGCCTGACCCCACCCACGCAAGCCGCCGAACCCAACGAGGAGCTCGGTCAGGCCGTCGGCACGGTAGACGCTGACACTTGGCGAGAGGTCAAGAGCGGCGAGAACTTCATTGATTCGCGCTACGAATCCACTTATAGCTTGATCAATACCAGTGGCGAGACTTGGCGCCAGATCCGTAACGAGTGGATTTCGCCTGCCGGCCTGATTGCCATCGGCGGCATGCTGGCAATCTTGATCATCTTCTACCTTATCGTCGGACGCAACGACCTCGATCACGAGCGCACGGGTCGCAAAATCCTGCGCTGGACCGCTGTCGAGCGTTCATTGCACTGGACCGTGGCGACGCTGTTCATCGCACTGGCGCTGACCGGTTTGAATCTGCTGTATGGCAAGTTCGTGTTCCGGCACATCTTCGGCGATGTCTTCTGGGCCAACATGATCATGGGCTCCAAGTTGATCCACAACTACGCGGGGCCGGTGTTCGGCATTTTGCTGATCGTCATCCTCGCCAAGTGGCTCAAGGTCAACCTGCCCAAGAAGCACGACTGGGAGTGGTTCAAGCAAGGCGGCGGCATGGTCGGCGACAAACACCCCGATGCCGGGTTCGCCAATGCCGGCGAAAAGGTCTGGTTCTGGCTGCTCGCCAGCGTCGGCCTGCTGGTGGTGATCAGTGGCCTGGTGCTCGACTTCCCTATCTTCGGGCAGACCCGCGATAACATGCAGTGGGCCAACATGTTCCACGGCGTGACGTCGTTGATCCTGATGACCGTGGCGCTGGGCCACATCTACATCGGCACCTTGGGTACCGAGGGCGCGTTCGAAGGCATGGCGACCGGCTATGTCGACGAAACCTGGGCCAAGCAGCACCACAACCTGTGGTACGAGGAGGTCAAGGACAGCGCCGGCCAGCCCCAACAAAGCGACCCGCCCGTTGATGACGACACGGCGACGGCACAACGCCCTAACTAGTCCACGCATTCGAGACGACACCGCCCCCGGGCGGTGTCGCTCTTTGATATGCTGGCCCCTTCCCATGATGACATGCCAAGCGAAGAGGCTTTCCCATGCAACACATCGATGTTGATACGCGCACCGAACTCGAGGCAGCCGCCTTCCGCCAGCTTCTCGACCACCTCGACGCCAACAAGGACGTGCAGAATATCGACCTGATGATCCTGGCCGACTTCTGCCGTAACTGCCTCTCCAAATGGCTGGTGGCCGCCGCCGAGCAGCGGGGCGTCGAGCTCGACTACGAAACGGCCCGCGAATACGTCTACGGCATGCCCTACAGCGAATGGAAGCAGCTCTATCAGGCGCCGGCCACTCCCGAACAACTCGAGGCACTGGAAGCCCGCCAGCAGCGCAAGAAGGACACGCACGCATGAGCGACGCCGCTTTCGTTCCTCTCAAGATCGCCGTACTGACCGTCTCCGATACTCGTACGGAGGAAACCGACCGCTCAGGCAATGCGCTGGTGGAACGCCTGAAGCGTGATGGGCATGAACTCGCCGACAAACGCATCGTCGTCGATGACGTCTATCGTATCCGCGCGCTCGTCGCGCAGTGGATCGCCGACGATGACGTGCAAGTCATCCTCACCACCGGCGGGACCGGCTTCACCGGACGTGACTCCACCCCCGAGGCGGTCGAAGTATTACTCGACAAGCACATCGAAGGCTTCGGCGAGTTGTTTCGTCACCTGTCGTGGCAGGAAATCGGCAGCTCCACCGTGCAGAGCCGCTGCCTCGGCGGCCTGGCCAACGCCACTGTGGTGTTCTGTCTGCCCGGTTCTACCGGCGCTTGCCGCACCGCCTGGGACGACATCCTTCACGAACAGCTCGACAGCCGCCATCAACCGTGCAACTTCGCCAACCTCGTGATTCCCGAGAGAGGTCAGCATGGCTGAACTGCAAAGCGTCGAACGTGCATTGGAGGCGCTTTTAAAGGATGTGACGCCGGGCGAGGTCGAGCAGATCGATTGCGAGGCTGCGGCGGGCCGCGTGCTGGCCGAACCGGTCACCGCACGTCTCGACGTACCGCCCGCCGATAACAGCGCCATGGATGGCTATGCGCTGCGTCATGCCGATGCCGGTCAGCGGTTGCCCATCAGCCAGCGCATCGCGGCCGGCCATGCCCCCGAGCCACTCGCCCCCGGCACCTGCGCACGTATCTTCACCGGCGGTGAGATCCCCCCGGGCGCCGACACGGTCGTGATGCAGGAGCGCGTGGTGGCGCAAGACGCCCAGGCGCATATTCCCGGCGACATCACGCTGGGCGATAACGTGCGTCGCCGTGGGCGCGACGTGGGGGCCGGCACTCCGCTTCTGGAAGAAGGCACCCAGCTCGAGGCGGCCGCCCTGGGACATCTGGCCGGCCAGGGCATCACGCGGGTCGACGTGTACCGTCGCCCACGCGTGGCGTTGCTATCCACCGGCGATGAAATCGTCGACCCCGGTCAACCGCTCGCACCGGGGCAGATTCATAACTCCAATCGGCCCATGCTCTCGCGCCTGCTCGAACGCTTCGGCGCCGAGCTGGTCATGCGCGAACACGTGCGCGATGACTTCGCGACCACCCAGCGTCTTCTGCGCGAGGCCGCCGAACAAGCCGATGTCATCGTCACCACCGGCGGCGTCAGCGTCGGCGAAGAAGACCACGTCAAGCACGCACTCGAATCACTGGGTCAGTTGGATCTCTGGCAGCTGGCCATGCGCCCCGGCAAGCCACTGGCGCTGGGACGCATCGGCCAGGCACGACTGGTGGGCCTGCCCGGCAATCCCGTGTCCTGCTTCGTCGGCGCCTGGGTATATCTTCGCCCCCTGATGGGCGCCCTGCTGGATTGCCCACGCATGGCCACGCTACCCCGCCTGTGGGCGCGCGCAGCCTTCACCACGCACACCCAAGCGCGTCGCCACTACATGCGCGTGGGCCTTGAGTTCACCGCCGATGGCATCGTCGCCCACGCCTTCGCCGATCAGAACTCCGCCGTGCTGTCCTCGTGTATCGATGCCGATGCCCTCGCGGTCGTACCCGAACACACCACCCTCCACGAGGGCGAGCGCGTGGAGTGCCTGTGGCTGACGGACTGATGCCATGGAGGCTAGTCGGCGCTCAACGCCTGATTGAGCGCCGGCCAGAGTCGATGGAAGTCGTGCTCTAGTGCGGGGTAGTCGGCGCGCAACCAAGGCACCAACTCGGCCAGGCGATTGGGGCCACTCAAACGGCGTCCCAGGCCCGCGATCGCCTGGCAAGTAAAGTCGAAATCGGCGTAACGACTCAGCCAGTCGTCTTCGATCAGGGTGGGAATCATGGGGGCCAAGCGGTTAGGGGCTCGCCCCTGAGCCTGGAGCACCCGGTAACAACGCGCAATCAAAGCGACATCGGCATGATCGCGCGCCACGAAATGGTCCCACACCAGATCCAGGGCGATGCCCACCACACGCCGCTGGGGACGCGGTGCGCGTTCACGCACGCCTCGGATCACGGCATGAGTGTCGACCCAGGCATCCACACGGCGATGATGGCGAATACCGCGCACGATCTCCGCCGCCCAAGCGCCATCGGGGTCACCCTTGACGCCATCGGCGATCAAGTTGCCGTACAGGAAGGCGTCATTGCCGCCACGTACCAGCCAGGCATGCGCAAGAAAGTTCATGGAAGACCTAAAGACAGTTCTTAAAGACAGTTGGTTGGCTTGGGCAATCCCGCCAGACGCGCGCCCACCTTTGCGGGACTGTCGGGAAACAGCCGCATCAAGTGCAAGGAGCGCCCTTTATCGGGCCCCAGCGCCTGGCCGACGGCCTTGACCAAGGGTCGCATCGCCGGGGCGTTCTCATAACGCGCGTAGAAGGCTCGCAGAACCTCGAGAACCTCCCAGTGCTCGGGCGTCAGTTCCCGGCCTTCTTCGGCGGCCAGTGCCTCGGCCACGGCCGGCGTCCAGGTTGTCAGGTCGACCACGAATCCTTCAGGATCGAGCCCGATGTCGCGGCCTTCTACCGTGATATAGCGTGTCGCTTGCGTAGTCGCCATCAGAACCAGCTCACCGTGCGTTGCGCTTCCTCGGTCAGCGCCACGAAACCATCCATGTCGACAATGATCACGCGGGCATCGCAGCGCCCCGCCAAGCCACGCGACTCCAGATCCTCGCGCAGGGCAAACAAGCGACCTTCCAGACCGGGAAGATGTTGTACCTGTGCACTCACCGCGCCAAACACGCCATCTTCGATCAGAATCAACTCATCTTCCTCCCCCATCGCGCGCAACACGTCCTGATGAACGGAGCTCGAACTCGGGGCACGATTGAGCAAGTGCAACAACATTCGCAGGTGTCTCCTAATAGCGCTTCCCCGCTAGCGTTCAGTACGGGCAGCGTTTAGAAATTGAAGATTTGACGGTGACCGGCAAGCACGGTCGACAGTTCCGGCGTCGACACTTCAATCACCGGTAAAAGCAGATCATCGCGGGTCAGCCCGCGCGCCTCGAGCGAGTCGGCATCGACATACAAGCGCTCGATATCGTACATCTCCAGCATCTCGAAGGTGCTTTGGGAGCCCTTCTGTCCCAGTGGACCCGGGCCCTGGCCCTGGAGCAATGCCCAGACGCCATCCCCCATCAGCAACAACGAGACGGACTGACCGAAGGCCGCGCCGACCAATGCCACATCGAGAGCCTCGCGTAGCCATAAACCGCCGTGCGGCGCATGACGTAACATCACCAGAAGATCACCGTGCGGCGCCTCGGGTATCTCGGACATGACGGTTTCCCATGTACATGAATGAGTGACGCCTTATTCAGGGCGCAAAGGTAATCAGCCGCTCGTGCGTCTGGCCGATGTCGAGCAACTGACCCAGCCCCGTCAACTCGAAGGGAGGCTCAAGGCTCGCCCCGCTCTTGCCATGACGCTCAGCCTCACGGGCATCCAGCAAGCCACGGCGCAATGCCGCCGCCACGCAGACCTGCAAGGCGGTTCCCTGCGTGCGCTGCAAATCGCGCCAGGCATCGACGAGGTGAGGTTCATCCTGCGGCGGCGCCGCGAAGTGCGCAGCGTTATAAATCCCATCGTGATAGAAGAAAACCGTATCGACACGATGCCCCCGTGCAATGGCGGCATGCGCGAAACGCAACGCGGAGTGCGCTGCCTGATGGCTATACGGGCCTCCTAGCACGAGTAGGGCGTAACGCATCGAAGAATCTCCCGTCACGGACGCGGTGAATGGCGCTATTGTCCTCGACGTAGCGAAGTCAGGCAAATCATGGTTCCGCCACGGGCCATGGCATCAAACGATCATTGACGCCAAGCACGTTAGCGAGTATATTTTTAACAAGCTAACGTATAGCATTCCTTTAGCTAGCGATACTGATCTGTTGATATCCCCAACCTTGGCCGCCTTTCTAGGCGGCTTTTTTTATGCCGTACCGCAACAGAAGCGACTAATATGAGCGCCGTCACGGTTTGTGCGAATCCTCTTTTGCCGTTACGAAATCCGGCTAAATTGAAAGAGTCTGTGTCGTAATGTATCGACACACCTGATGATTCGTGGAGGTTACGCTCATGACCGTTGCCCTGCTTTCCCCGACCAAACGCCCGCCAGCGTCGCTGAAGCCGGCCGACACGGCCCTTTCAACCACACTGTCTATCACTCATAGCGATAGAGCGGCCCTCATGGGCCCTAGACCCAAGTGCGAGATAGGCTGTCTGGCGCTCCTTCGTCATGACCTACACCTTAGGCATGACATATATGACACCGAGGATATCGCCAATACTCGTCGCCGCGCGATGTTCTATACTCGCTGGCACGGGTTCGCCGAACCTCTGCTCCAACTTTGGCGTGGATAAACGCTCGCGACGCAAAAGGCCCGCACCTCTCGAGGTGCGGGCCTTCGCCAAACAGGCGGCGTGGCGCCCTATGCCGAATCAATCGTCGGACATGAAGCCGAGGATAGACAGCAGACTGACAAAAATATTGTAAATCGAGACGAACAAGGTGATGGTCGCCAAGATGTAGTTGGTTTCACCGGCGCGATGGATGATCTCGCTGGTCTGATACAGGATCGCAGCTGAAGAGAACAGCACGAAACCAGCTGATACGGCCAGCGCGAGTGCAGTGATGTTGAAGATCATCGCCGCGACCATGGCCAGCACCAGCACGATCGCTCCGGCGATCATGAAGTTACCCAGGAAGCTGAAATCTTTGCGGGTAATCAAGGCCACGGCCGACAGCCCGATGAACGTCGCGCCCGTCATCCCCAGCGCGGTCATCACCAACTGCGCCCCATTGGGAAGTGACAGGTAGAGGTTCAGCATCGGTCCCAGCGTGAAGCCCATGAAACCGGTGAAGGCAAAGATCGACAGGATGCCCGCCGCCGAATTCGCGGTCTTGTGAACCAGGAACATCAAACCATACGCGCCGATCAGGAAGATGAAGATGTTCATCTGCCCGACCCCCATCGCCATCGATGTGCCCGCCGTCACTGCGGAGAACAACAGCGTCATGGCCAGGAGCATATAGGTGTTACGCAACACCTTGTTGGTACTTATTGCCGATTGCGTCTGCTGACCGGCAACCTGAGAAGTACGATATGCCATGGGATTTCTCTCCTCGGTGGCGCTGAAAACATTTGTAAGACCTAGGATGCCCCGCTTGAGTTCCCACTGCAAGGTGGATATTCAACGCCCCACCATTGTTTTAACTCATTGAAAGCACAAAAAGTCTTGACGACTCGTTGAATGCTGGTAGTATACACCGCCGTAAGCCGGAGGGATGGCAGAGCGGTTGAATGCACCGGTCTTGAAAACCGGCGAAGGTTTGCGCCTTCCCAGGGTTCGAATCCCTGTCCCTCCGCCATTACATCTTAACGCCCTGAGATTTCAGTAACTTACTGGTCTCGGGGCGTTTTCGTTTTGGATGTTACATCGCATGGTTACAGCCGCGACGATTCGATACCGCTCAGCAGAGTGCGGGCTTCGATGAGCGTTAGCCTCCCCGTCGTGAAGGCGCCGGTATCGATGTAGTGGACGTTCCCCAGCCACATGGGGCGCTCCACGATGGTGTGCCCCACCACCACGGCATCGATGCCGCTGACTGGCGTCCCGTCGCCACGCCGAATGCGCGTCCTTCCCCAAAGAAGATCCTGCGAAGGCGTTGCGACATCATTCCAGTCCGAGGGTGGTTCGGCGTGAACGATCCCGAGACGCTTGCCCGCGACTAATACTTCGCGCGCATAGGGCATGCATGGCAAGGCCTGCTGGAGCATCGTCTGCGCCTCGCCCAACCCCGCCTCCAGAGCCCAGGTTCCGCCGTTGATCATCCAAGCGTCGCGGGCTTTCAGACTGCCTCTTTCCTCGCCCAGCAACGCGTCATACGCCAGCATTTCGTGATTGCCACGCACCGCGTAGAACCAAGGTTCGAGGGCGAGGGACAAACACCCGAGGCTATCGGCGCCACGATCGATCAGGTCCCCGACACTGAACAGCCTATCTCGTCGGCGATCGAAACCGACCGCGTTCAACCTGTCATGTAACAACGCCAGTTGGCCGTGTATATCACCGACGATGAAATCGCGGCCGCGCTCATTGGGACCGTGCCGTTGAATCATGCAAACGGCTCCTTATCTACCAACGGAAACACCACACGAATCGCTTAAATATCACGAAAGGTTGGCTTTGCAGAACGCCGAGCAACGTCACGCGATCCCCCGCCTTCCAGCTCCAGCGCCTTCGCCAGCAACTCATCGACGCTAGCACGCGGATGCGCACCGGCCATTTCGACGCTCTCGAAATCACTCGCCTCGCATTCCGGGCACTTTGCTTCCAGCGGCCGCCGTGTTGCCTTGATGAATACTTCGACCTGACAAGCGCGACAGCGATAGAGGCGCCTATGGGGCATGGACATGACAAACTCCGCAGGACAAAACAATCTACCTAGCATAGAACAGGATATCGCGCTGTGCGCTATTGCATTCAAGTGCCTGACTCAGTGATAAAGCCGCAACCCGACTCGCGTCACCCGATTACCTTCCACCGCATTGACGACCCAGTGAAAGCCGTGCCAATCGACATCGTCCCCCACCACAGGATGACCACCGACGCGCAGAGAGACGAACTCACCCAAGGTCATGTGCTGCTCACCGGCACTCAATGTCAGGCCATAGGCATCCGCCACATCGCTCATGACGGCTTCCCCGTCCAACGTAAAGGTGCCGAAGAAAGCACGCTCACGCTTGAGCGTGGCATCTCCGTTGAACAAGCGATTGAGTGCTGGCAGGTCCTCGCTACGCCCGATGACGCAAATGACATCACCCAGCTTCAACCGCGTACTGCCCTTGGCATGCAGCATGGTGTGCTTGCGAAACAGGCCGGAAATCAAGGCGCCCGACGGGAAGCGCAGCAAGCGAATGGGCACGTCCTCGAGCGCTTCGTTCTCGACCTTATAGACGAACATTTCATAATCGTTTTCCGGCAACACTCCTAGCGGACCGCGGCGATTGGGCGTCGTGCCGGCCGGCACCTCGACCCGCATCCAGCGCGCCACCCGCGCCAGGGAGGCCCCCTGCATCAACAACGACATCAGCACGACGAAGAAGGCGACGTTGAAATACAGCGTCGCATTCTCGACCCCGGCGATCACCGGAAAGATGGCCAGTACGATGGGCACCGCCCCACGCAGCCCCACCCAGGAAATGAAACCGAGCTCCCGCCAACGGAAGTTGAAGAATGGCTTGAGCGAAACCAGAACGGCCAACGGGCGCGCCACGAAAATCAGGCCCAACGCCAAGGCGGCACCCGGTATGGCGTAATCGATCATTTCGCTGGGCGTCACCAACAGCCCCAGCACCAAGAAAAGCCCGATCTGACTCAGCCACGCCAAGCCATCGTGGACCGGCAGAATATGCGTGAGATGCCGCCCAGGCTGGTTGCCTATCATCAAGCCCGCTAGATAAATCGCCAAGAAGCCACTGCCACCGGCCGCGCTGGTCAAGCCGAAGATGAAAAAGCCCGACGCCAGCGCCAGCAGCGAATAGAGCCCCGACGCCAGGTCTAGCCAGCGCAGCAACTTGGCAGCCAGCCAGCCACCCCCGACCCCGAACAGCAAGCCCAACCCGAACTGCGAGACGAACGTTACCAGGGTGTGCACGACACCGCTGGCACCGTTTACCAGCACTTCGGCCAGAGTGATAGTCAAGAAGATCGCCATCGGATCGTTAGTGCCCGACTCGATCTCCAGCGTCGCCCCCACCCGCTCGTTGAGCGTCACGCCCTGCCCGCTGAGCATCGAAAATACTGCAGCGGCATCCGTCGACCCGACAATGGCACCCACCAGCAAGCCTTCCACCAAGGAAAGGTTGAATATCCAGGTCGCCAACAGGCCAACGAGCCCGCTGGTCACGAAGACTCCCAGTGTCGCCAGGCACAGCGCCGGCTTGAGACCCACGCGGAACGTCTTGAGCCGCGTGCGCAAGCCACCATCGAGGAGGATCATCGCCAGCGCCAGGTGTCCAATCAGGTAGGCCAGCGAATAGTCATCGAACTCGATGCCCAGCACACCTTCCTCGCCGGCCATCATGCCCAACCCCAGGAACAACACCAGCAGCGGCACGCCGATGCGTGACGAAACACGGCTCGCCACGATACTCAGCGCGATTAGAAATCCCGAAAACAAAAAAAGGCTGTTGATGGTATCCACGACTAACGACTATCTCCCTGAATTCAAGGACCTAGTATGCCATGTCCCGGTGCATCATGCTGTCACCTACATCAACCAATGTGGATGCGATTGCACGACACGCCAATCTATATCGCCCTGCAATCGCATGGCCCAGATCAGCGCCCGCATCCCCTGGCGATATGTGCCCAGCGCGACATCCGGCGACTGTCGCCGGTAGCCGGTGACGAAGGCATACCGTTCGGCAGGCTCCGTGATCAACAGCTCGGCCACACACAAATCAAACTCGAGCGGCGCCCACACCAGTGCCTCCCAGTCACTCCATAACCATCCGGTAGCGCCATACAGGAATTGATCGGCACGCAAATCGGGCAGACACCACACGGCGCGCGACGGGATGGGGAAATCAGGCAGTGCCTGCCAATCGGCACAGCCAGGATGGTGTTTTAAAAAATCGCGCGCGCGTCGCGGCCATTGCGATAGCGGCCAGACCGTTTCCAGAGGATGCCCCCAGCCCGAGACGGTTTCGCGATGCAGGTAGCCCAACTGGCTACCCAACAGTTCGGCGAAGACTTCTCCCATTCGCGCCGACACGCCCTCGCTCCAGGGCAAACTCCAGAGCGGCGTCTGATGCAATGCGCCCAGATACGTCAAGGGTAATGGCGGCAACGGCAAATACGTCGGCAAGGCCCCCACCAGTCGCGTTATTGCCTCAGGGCAACGCCAGCGATCGAAACCGAAGAGCCGATTGATCCCCTGCCAGAACGGATCCTGGGCGGGATGCGTTCGCGCCAGCTTGAGCAGTTGCGGCGCCTCATCGCGCGTTCGCCACAACCAGTTGGCGCTGTCATCCCAGGCCAATGGCAACGGGGCAAGAGCATGACCGGTAAAGACCTCGACGCGATGCGTCAGTGCGGGATCGGGATACATGCGTGCTCCTGGCTGCCCAAGCGATAGCGAGGTGACCACCCAGCACGTCTGGGCAGTCGCCGTCGCATCAGGATACAATACCCCTCTCTGGATAGGGGTGCCCATCAAGGAATGGGCTGAGAGCGCCACACGCAACCCTGGAACCTGATCCGGTTAACACCGGCGGAGGAAAGACCAGAGCGTGCCGTCGGCACGTCCTTCGCCCCATTCATGGAGCCTTGATGACGTCCCTCGGTTTTTCGCTGTCCCAGGCGAGGCTCGCCTTTTCGGGGCAATGGCTGTTCGATGGCCTTGCAGCCGACTTTACCCCTGGTAGCTGGACGGGGCTGCTCGGCCGCAGCGGCAGCGGCAAGAGCTCCTTGCTGCGCATGATCGCTGCCCTCCCGATCCCCGACACCCATGACTTGACCCTCACCACCACCGATAAGCGCCCATTGGCCGGCCGCTTGGCATGGATGGCTCAGCAAGACCAGTTACTTCCCTGGCGCAAGGTCATCGACAACGTCCTGCTCGGCCCCGCGCTGCGCGGTCGCCCCACGGCGGCGCAACATCAACGCGCCCAGGACCTGCTCGGCGACGTCGGTCTCGGCGACAAAGCCGAGCAGTGGCCCAAGACGTTATCCGGGGGGGAGCGTCAACGCGTCGCGCTGGCCCGCACGCTCTTCGAAGACGCCCCCGTAGTCTTGATGGACGAGCCGTTTTCTGCCGTCGACGCGATCACTCGCCTGGAACTTCATGAGCTAGCCGCGCGCCTGCTGGCCGGTCGCACCGTATTATTGGTCACGCACGACCCGCTCGAAGCCCTGCGCCTGAGCGATCGCATCCTGATACTCAGCGGTCAGCCGGCATCGTTGAGCGACTTCGACGTCCCCGGCGGACAACGCCCCCGTGCCCTCGAGGCGCCCGATGTCCAGCGCATGCAATCGCAGTTGGTGAATCGTCTCCACGCGCCGCATGGCAATATCGGTGAGGGTGTCGTATGAGTATACTCAAGCGTTTCTGGCCCGCCCTATTGGGGATCATCACCCTACTCGGCCTCTGGCAGTTACTCGTCATCGTCACTGGCGTTCCCGACTATATCCTTCCCGCGCCGCTGACCGTCGTGCAAGCGTTCGCGGCGCACCAGCAACTGTTATGGCATCATGCCGGTATCACGGTCATCGAAATCGTCGCGGGGCTGCTCATCGGATTCATGAGCGGGCTCGGCACGGCCCTGGCCTTGGCTCGTTTTCATGGCTTGCGGCGCACTTTGCTACCAATCTTGTTGATCAGCCAAGCCGTGCCCTTGTTCGCCCTGGCCCCTATTCTCATGCTATGGCTGGGGTATGGCATGACTGCGAAAATCGTCATGGCCACGCTGATCATTTATTTCCCGGTCGCCTCGACATGCTACGACGGCCTGCGCCAGACGCCACAAGGGTGGCTGGACCTGGCCCAGACACTGGGGGCCAACCGTCGACGGCAATTGTTGCACATTCAGTTGCCCGCCGCCTTGCCATCACTGGCCTCCGGCATGCGCATGGCCGCCAGTGCCGCCCCCATCGGGGCGGTGATCGGCGAATGGGTCGGCTCCAGCCAAGGCCTAGGCTACTTGATGCTCAATGCCAACGCGCGCATGCAGGTCGATCTGATGTTTGCCGCCCTGCTGATCCTCATCACCTTCGGGGTGGCGCTCTACTTTACTACCGATGCGGTGATGCGGCGCCTCATGCCTTGGCATGACGACCGCACCGGCACCACCAACTGACAACGATCATCCGGGGTAGCACCCGCCATCGCATGGCAATGCCCCACACACCGCCTTTTACGGCGATAACGATAACGCCCGCCACACTCAATGGGCGGAGATCCGCAGGAGAACATCACATGCTACGTTTGACTCGACGCCTCATGGGAGCTTGCCTTGCGCTGATGTTGATCATACCCGGCTCGACTTGGGCCGCAGATGACGACAGCACTTCGGAGACGACTTCCCTGAAGGTCATGCTCGACTGGTACACCAACCCGACGCACGCCCCCCTGGTCATCGCCCAGCAACGCGGCTTCTTCGAGCGACATGGGCTCGATGTGGAGCTAATCTCGCCGGCCGACCCTAGCGTCCCCCCCAAGCTGGTCGCCGCCGGCAAGGTGGACTTGGCACTCAGCTACCAGCCTCAGTTGCATCTACAGGTAGACCAAGGCTTGCCGCTGGTACGCGTGGGCACGCTGATCGCGACACCGCTCAATGTCACGCTGGTACGTGCCGACAGCGATATCGAGAGCATGAAAGACCTGGCCGGCAAGACCATTGGCTACTCGGTGGGCGGCGTCGAGAAAGTACTGCTCAATACCATGCTCGAGCACAATGGCGTTGACCCTGAAAGTGTCGAGATGGTCAACGTCAACTTCGCGCTGACACCGGCATTGATCAGCGGCAAGGTCGATGCCATCACTGGCGCATTTCGCAACTTCGAACTGGCACAAATGGCCCAGGAAGGCGTCAAAGGGCGAGCCTTCTATATTGAGGAAGAAGGCGTACCCACCTACGACGAACTGATCTTCATCGCCAATCGCGAGACTCTCGACACGCACCGCGATGCCTATGCCCGCTTCATGGCTGCCATCGAAGACGCCACAGCTTGGATCATCAATCACCCCGACGAGGGCTGGAAAGCTTTCAAGGCCTCTGATCCGGCATTGGATACACCGGTCAACAAGAAAGCCTGGTATAACTCCATTCCACGCTTCGCCCTGCGACCCGC
>Ga0209300_1000293_pt1 | contig 28548 bp, 24 predicted proteins | sample Shrwel_input2_RT_FD_187535 | JGI IMG/M metagenome (GOLD analysis project Ga0209300, IMG submission 187535) | Subsurface microbial communities from deep shales in Ohio, USA - Utica-3 well 1 S input2 RT (SPAdes) (version 2) ... | reverse complement strand
GTCGATCGGCCGGCCGCTGCCGGGGCGGCGCAATATCGTGGTTACCCGCGATCCGACCTTTGAGCATCCGGGGTTGAGTATCTGTCATGACCTGGCCAGTGCCCTGGACCTCGCCGACCAGCAGGCGATCATCGATGGCGTTGAGGAAATCATGGTGATGGGCGGCGCCCAGATCTATGCTCAGGCTCTGCCGTACGCCAGTCGGCTCTACCTGACCGAAGTCGATATCATTCTCGAGGGCGACGCCTTCTTTCCCGAGTTCGAAGGGCCTTCGTGGCGGCGGGAGCAGGCTGTCGAGGGCACGCCTGCAGAAGGGCAGCCGGCCTATGCCTTCTGCGAGTATCGGCGCGTCTAGCGCTGCCGTTCAGTGTCAGCACCTGCCAGCGCGGGCATTGTCGTTGTAAGGCTGGCATGGCAGAGCCTGACGATTAGCTGTGAGAACGCGTGCATCGGCTTGTCGTCTAGCCCAGCATCGTTTGTCAGAAAGGCCAGGGTGGCACACACTTGCCCAGAGTGGCCCTGGTCAGCGTCGGGCCGGGTTTTCCAGGTCCGCCTTCGAGCGGCCGGCATACGGCCTCTCTGGTCGGGTCAAGTGAACTGGCCCATTACCGTGAGCCGCGCATGGAGGGGCATGCCTTGAACAATGAACGTACCGCCACCTTGCTGGCGACGCTTGAAGCCTGTGCCACAGCCCAGGCCAACGAGTTGGCGAGCGCGCGAGGCCGGGTGGCGGCGCTTCGGGAGCAAAATCGCCGGCTCGAAGCTCGCAATCGTGAGCTCGAAGATTACAGCCATGAGCTTGAGCGCCAGGCTCACGAGCTGGAACAGCAGCACCATGAGTTAGCCCTCAAGCACCAGGCGCTTGAGGCCAAGTGTCGCGAGTTGGAAGAGAAGTTTGCGCGAGCACCGCACACCGCCGATGGCCATGCGCACCCCCGCAGCCAGGGGTTGGCCGCCTTGCTTTCCCACCGCGTTCGACCGGCGCCCCAAGAACCACCTTCACAGGAAGCGGCTTTCCAGGAGCCGGCCTTCCAAGAAGAGGCGCCCTCGCCGGTCTTTCATGCGACACTTGGTCGAGCTGCTTCATCTGGCGGTGCTCCTGACGTCTCCGACACTTTTCCCTCAAAGCAAGAGCCAGCCGCAGAAGAAGTCGACGCACCTGCCCAAGTTGGCGATGCGCAAGCCGACGATGGGAGTGCTCAGACCTCTCTGCCGATTGGCGAGGCTCCATCCCCCCAGGCGCTTCTGAGTCAATGGTACCGCCGCTACCCGGATGCCTTTTTCAAAGGCCACACCCGGCCTCTGAAGGTCGGTATTCACGAAGATCTGCTGGACCGCGAGCCCTGGCCGGAAAAGTTGGTGCGTCGCGCGCTGGCTTGCTACGTGCATCTGCCCCGTTATCTCAAGGCGGTGCGAGAAGGCGCCGAGCGGGCCGGGCTTGACGGCGAGGCCGCAGGCTCCGTTTCCGAAGGCGAGGCCCGCTATGCGCGCAAGAAGCTCGAGGAACTGCGAGCTCAGCAGCAGGCAGAGCGCTCAGGCAAAGCCATGTCGTCTGACGGCAAGCCGCGGGTCGATAAGAAGGGTGCTGATAACAAGCGTGCCGACAAGAATGGCGCCAACAAGATAGGTGGCGGGAAAAAACGCCAGTCGCCAGGGCGCCAGCAGGGGGGGACAGGCCTAGGAAGCGCGCCGGCCGGCAACGCTGCTTCACGCCAAGGCGCCCCGCGCCAAGAGGTTGCTGCGGCGTCATCTGAAACGGCCGTTGCCGGCTCATCGTCAGAGGCGCCCGCCGAGCGCCTGGAGCGCAAGCTGGGGGCGCTGCTTGCCAAGCACTCTTCACGCTGACGTCACGCGAGCCCGTGAAAAAAGTCCCGCGCAAAGTCGATAAAGCGTTGATGAGCACGACTTTGCGTTGACGTGATCCCTGTGCATGATGGGCGCCGCTGAACGTCATCGGGTTGTCACACTGGCGTGCCACCCTCGAGCCGCTGAATGACCCGCGAGAGGACAGCAGTCAGCAGAAAGCGTTCCATATACTTTGTGCATCGAGATTAAAAACAGTGTTTTTTCTTGTTGCACTCCGCAAAATCCCGGTATATGGTTTGCCTGCGAGCATTGGATTATAACAAGGCCAATATCGGATAGACGCTTGGGGTTTGAGCAATATGCCCGGGCGGTAAAAACCGAAAGGCCGGCTGCATAAAGCAGCACTCACGATCGAAACCTGAAGCTAGTCACACAAAGGACTTATCGCGATGAAAAAGACACTCTTAGCGACTGCTATCGCCGGCGCCATGGTAGTTTCCGCCTCTGCCTCCGCTGCTACCGTCTACAACCAGGACGGCACCAAGCTGGACATCTACGGCAACATCCAGATGGTCTACGCCAACGTCAAAGACGAAAACGGCGACTCCAGAGATGAAGTTGGTGACAACGGTTCTACCTTCGGCTTCGCCGCCGAGCACGCCATCACCAGCGACGTGACCGGCTACCTGAAGCTCGAGTTCGACGACTTCAAGGCCGACGAAATGAAGACCGCTGGCCGCGATTCCGGCGACCAGGCTTACGTCGGTGCCAAGGGTTCCTTCGGTGACGTGCGTCTCGGCTCTTACGATCCGCTGATCGACGACTGGATCCAGGATCCGATCACCAACAACGAATACTTCGACGTTTCCGATTCTTACTCCGAAGCGGTCGATAACGGCATCGTCGAAACCGACAAGCTGACCTACACCTCTCCGTCCTTCGGCGGCCTGCAGTTCGCCGTCGGTACCCAGTACAAGGGTGACGCAGAAAGCGAAAACGTCACCGATTCCGGCGATGCTTCCTTCTTCGGCGGCGCCAAGTACACCGTGGGTGCCTTCTCCATCGCGGCTGTCTACGACAACCTGGACACCTTCGAAAGCCGTAGCAACGGCGGTTCAGGCAACTATAACCTTAATCATACTACAGGTGAGATCGAGCGCGCCAATGCCGGTTCCGCAAACGGCGAGTTCGGCGATCAGTATGGTGTGACCGCTCAGTACACCATGGGTGCACTGCGTGTTGCCGCTAAGTACGAAACTTTCGACTCTGATTTCGACGATAGCGACATCGATTTTGCCGCACTGGGTGCGCGTTACGGCTACGGCATGGGCGACGTCTACGGCGCTTACCAGAACGTTAGCTACGACGCAGACAACATCGACGATCGTGACGAAGTCGTTGTGGGTGCCACCTACAACATCTCCAGCGCCATGTACACCTACGTCGAGGTTGCTACTGACGACCGCGAAAACGACCAAGGCGACGGCGTTGCTACCGGTATCACCTACCTGTTCTAAGTCTTTGGCTTTTGGGGTTTGACCCCGCAGCCTCAGGCTTATATAACGAAAGCCGGCCCCTTGGGCCGGCTTTTTTCGTCTTGATGAGAGGTTCCATGAAACAGCCCATTGTCAGCGGGGTGCTGGTCGCCCTTGGCCTTTCGCTGATCAGCAGTGTCAGCCTGGCCAGTGCCGTCGAAGATCGCTTTCGTGAGGAAGGCAAAGCGATGGATTTGACCGGTTTCCTGCAGTCGGAGAGCGACGCTCGCAGCCAGAGTTTTCAATATGACCGCGTGTACGAGCATGCCTTCAGCGTCGATACGGCCGGCGACTATCGGTTCGAGAGCGATGTGCCCGGTGGCCAGTCGGAAGACTATCGGCTCGAGGCGACGTTGCTCGATAGCGATGGGGGGGTGATTGCCCGCGCCGATGCCCTGGGCCAGAACGGTGGTCTGGATATGCGCAAGCGCCTTGAGCCCGGTGACTATGTGCTGCGGGTCGAGGGGCAGAAATATGGCTCCAAGGGCTCTCAGGGCAATAGCTACTATGTCACCGTGGTGGGTATCGACGATCAGGGCAATCGTACCAATGTGCTGGATGATGGCGGCACGGTCACGACGAGCGTCGATCGCGATGGCAATCGCAGTGCCTTCGTGAATGACGGTGATGCGGTGACTGCCCTGGCGGCGCCAGCCGCGACGGCTGCTAGCCAAACAGGCCGGCCGAGCCAGCCTGAAGCCCCGGAAGCTTCCGCGACGCCAGAAGCGGCGTCAGAGCCGGCTGAACCTGCTAAAGCCGAGCAGGTTCAGTCGTTCCAGGAAATTGTCACCGACGTGAAGATTCGTGCCCGCGGCGAAGTGCTGTCCTTTGAAGTCCAGAAGGCCGGTACCGTAGCGATTACCACCGCGACCTATCCGACAGGCTATGAAGGCACGTACCGGATCGAGCTTGAGGTGCGGGATCAGGCTGGCAACGTCGTGACGCGTGATGCCGGTGAAGGCTTCGACGGTGATGTCGATCTTGAGGCGCGTCTCGAACCCGGCCAATATCGTATCTGGGTCAATGGCCAGAAATTTGGCTCGGCGATGAGTGGCGTCAACAACTACGAGCTGCGCGTTAAGCAGCTTGACTGACGCTCAGCCGATGCGCATCGCTTTACCCTTTAGTTCATCAGGGTGAATGCGCGGGGAAATCGCAGGGCCTGCCATCATGGCAGGCCCTTTTTATATGACATCGATAAAGCATGTCACTGAGGTTTTGAGGAAGCCTGCCTTTCAGGGCATTACAGAAATCGGCGGCTCAACATGGATGTCATTAGATAGTTGAAGAAGGCAGGGGAATATTAAATGATGCTTCCCATGATAAAGTACTCACTTGATTGATGAGTTTAGTGGGTGGAATCAGCATGATGCGAATCTTGGGCACGCTTCATTCCCGCCTCATGCTGTGGATCGGCATCGGTTGGAGTATATTGGTCGTCGCGACGCTGGCGTTTACCTATCTGACGGGCAGTGAACTGATTCGTCAGGCCAATATCAGCCACCTCAACTATGAAGCCGGACTGGTCGCCCGTCAGGTTGATCGCTCGATTGAGCAGCGTATGGAAGCGCTTGAACGCCTTGCCGGTGGAATCAGTCCGCGGCTTGCGAGCGCATCTGGCGAAGCAATGATCACGAGCCCCCCGCTGCTTGCCCTGTTCGACCGCCTGGCGCTTGTCTCACGAGAGGGCAAGATCACCGCCAGCTATCCCTATCTTGAAACCCTGAATGGCGTCGACGTCACGGATCGCGACTACTTTCGTTTTGCTCGTGCCGTGGGTAGGCCCTATGTCAGCGACCCGCTTCTAAGTAAAGGCTCTGGCAAACCGTTCGTGATGGTGACAGTGCCTCTTGAGGATGAGAAAGGAGGCTTTACCGGTCAACTGATCGGTGCGGTGAACGTCGAGACTAGCAGTTTCTTCGATAGCCTCAGGCGTATTCGCATCGGCAATGATGGTTACGCCTCTTTGATCAGCTCTTCCGGCACCTTGCTGTCACATCCTGATAACAGCTTGGTCATGCAGCGTATCAGCAGTGGCGGTAGTGACAGTCTGCTGGATCTGGCATTACTGGGATGGCAGGGGGCCGGCGAGGGCAAGCTTGCCGATGGTGCCAAGGCCCTGCGAGCCTATGCGCAGGCCTGGAGTGCAGGCTGGGTCGTCCAGGTCACCCGTCCGATGTCTCAGGTGCAGGCACCGATTGGTATGTTGGTGGGAAAACTCTGGTGGGCGGGCCTGGTGACCATCGTGCTGATGCTGCCGCTCTTGTGGTGGTTCCTGAAGCTGGTGCTGAGGCCCCTGAGCCGCCTGGAGCGCCAGATTCGTCAAGTGGCCAGCGGAGCGCGCGAGCGGGTAAAAATCCGCACGCGAATGAGTGAACTGAGTCAACTGGCAACGACATTTAATCGTCTTCAGTGCCAGACCGAAGAAGCTACCGCCAGCCTTCACGAGCGACAGGCTTTCCTCGATGCGGTGCTGGCTTCGTCGCCGGTGGGCATGTTCGTGGCGTCACCCACCGGCGAGGTGCAGTACATTAACCCCGCGCTGGCTGAATTGATCGGCTATGAGGAAGAGAGTAGCCAAGATATCTATTGGATGCGTCACATTCACAGCGAGGATCGCAACGACTTCGTTGATCTGTGGCGCGATGCCATGCGTAACGGGCGTAATTTCCTGCGCCAGGTGCGTTACGTGCGAACCAATGGTGAGGTGCTCTGGCTTGAGGTGCATGTCGGCCAGGTGCTCAAGCAGCAGGCGTTGCTGGGTCATGTAGGGACGGTCAAGGATATTACTCTGCGCCGTGAAGAAGAGGCCTTACAGCGTTGGGAGGCCGAGCATGATCCCCTGACGGGGCTGCTGAACCGGCGAGGTTTCGAGCGCCGCCTTGAAGAGGCTTTTATCGAATGGCAGCAGCGAGAGCAGCAGTCTGTGCTGATGATTTTCGATCTGGATCACTTCAAGCCAATCAATGACGAAGGTGGCCATGCGCTGGGTGATGAAATGCTGCGGGCCATCGCCGGCGCGATTACACCGCTGGTACGCAAGAATGATTATGTGGCCCGCCAAGGGGGAGACGAGTTCGCCATCCTGATGCCAAGCTGCACTCTTGCGCAGGCGAGAACGGTGTCAAGGCGACTGCTGGAGACGGTGGCAGACCTGAGCGTATCGGCGGAGGGCAAAGACTATCGTGTCACCTTGAGCCTGGGTGCTGCTTGCTTCCTCGTCACTGATACGACGATCGACGAGATCCTGGCTCGTGCCGATGACGCCAGCTATCAGGCCAAGCGACAAGGCCGCAACCAGACTATCGAGAGCGGTGTATCAGCCTGATTGGCCACGCTGAATGGCCGGTCAGGCATCATCGTCGCATTGCCTGCCATACTGAGTGTTGAGAGCGCACAGTATAGGGGGCCTTCAATGCCGCATGATGAATACACCAGTATCGAGCCGCTGCCCGATGGCAGCTATCGCATTACCTGCCGTAACGACCATTACGGCCATCCTGTCGTTGAACGTATTCACGATATAGACGGTGGCGAGACGCCAGGATTCATGATCAAGAACGAAGATGGACAGCGCTGGGTTCACTGCAAGCAATGCGAGCGAGGCAATTACTGCGATGTTTAAGGCGGGCGTTCGGAGGGTGACGGTGAGGTCCAGAAGTGGCGCCCCCTGAAGGATTTGAACCTTCGACCTATCCCTTAGGAGGGGATTGCTCTATCCAGCTGAGCTAAGGGGGCATCGTCAGGTGCAGCATTATAAGCGCCTGATGGCACGAGATAAACCCGTATCTTGTGGTTCACAGCTTGCGCAGCGGGTAGCGGGGCGAGGCCGTAGGACTCAGGTAGCGTTCATGCAGTTCGTGATAGGGCATCGGCTTGCCGATCAGGAAGCCCTGGACCAGATCGCAGCCCAGTTCTCGCACGGTGGTCAACTGAGCGTCTGTCTCGATGCCTTCGGCCAGCACGTCGCGCTGCATGGCGTGCCCCATGGCGATGATGCCGCTGATGAACTGGCGTTGATCCTGGCGTGTGTCCACATGCATCACTGCACTGCGATCGACCTTGAGGGTATTCAGGGGGAGCTGGCTTGCGTAGGTGATCGAGGAGATACCGGAGCCGAAGTCATCCAGGGCGACGAGCGCGCCCAGCTGCCGGGCCTCGCTGAGCAGGCTGCAGGCCAGGTCCAGGTCCAGGTCGTGGAAGTGCGTGGATTCGAGCACCTCGGCGACTAGGAAGGGGGCGCTGAGATCATAGCGGTGGCGGGTGGCCGACAAGGCCTCGATGAAGGCGCCTGTCTCGATCTGATCCTGGGAGAGGTTGACGCCGATCAGGGCATGATGGCCGTGGCCGCGCAGCCGGCTCGCCACCTGGCCGGCCTGATCGATCAGCCAGCGGCCGAAGGGCAGGCTCAGTGAAGAGTGGATGATGGTGTCGATGAAATGCTGCGGCCCGAGCACGCCCATCTCGGGATGGCGCCAGCGTGCCAGGGCTTCGAAGCTGATGATTTCATTGGTTGCCAGGGACAGGATGGGCTGAAAATAAAGCTCGAGCTCGCCCTGCTCGAAGGCGGCCTTGATGCGCATGTGGGCATCCTCGGCCAATGACTCGTTCAGTTGCGTATCGGCCACGGCGATGCAGTTCTTGCCCAGCTGCTTGGCCTCGTACATGGCTGCATCGGCGGCGTCCAGCAGGGCCGTGCTGGTGGTGGCGTGTGCGGTAGTGAAGGCGATCCCCACCGAGGCCGAGACCGTGACCCTTTCCCCGTTGTCGAGTGCGTAGGGTTGGATGACGTCATCGAGTACCTTGCGAGCGACCTTGCTCGCCTTGTCGACCGTGCCCAGGCCGTTCAGGGCGATCACGAATTCGTCACCGCCGAAGCGAGCCGTCAGGTCGTTGGCCCGCATCAGCCGCTTCAGGCGTCGGCTGATCTCGATCAGGAGTTCGTCACCGCTGGCATGGCCGAAGCTGTCGTTGATCGGCTTGAAGTCGTCGAGATCGAGAAACAAGACGGCAAGGCCGGTTTGGGTGAACTCCAGGCTCTCGAGCTGCCTTTCCAGAAGGGTGTTGAAGTGGCCGCGATTGAACAGGCCGGTCAGCGGATCGTAGCTTGCCATGCGTTCCAGTCGCGCCTGATTGAGGTGGCGCTGGGTAATGTCGCGGAACACCCCGATATAGTTAACGATTTCGCCATGGTCATTGCGAATGGCCGAGATGGTGGTGTTCTCGATCAGCTGACTGCCGTCCTTGCGGGTATTCCAGATATCGCCGGTCCAGAAACCGCGCGCCTCGACCGCCGCGAACATGCTCTGATAGAAGCCGGAATCATGCTTGCCTGATGACAGCAGGTTGGGGCGTTTGCCCAGTACCTCTTCCTGAGGATAACCGGTCAGACGAGTGAACGCCGGGTTGGTGTCGATGATGCGTTTTCGGGCATCGGTGACCATGATGCCATCGTGCGTATTGCGGAATACGGCCTGGGTCAGCTCCAGATGCTTCCAGGCCTGCTCGCGTTCGCTGACATCTCGCTGGAGCCCCACCAGGTAGCGGTGGCCCTCGGTATATAGCGTCGACAGGTATAGTTCGTTCCAGAACTCGGAGCCGTCCTTGCGCCGGTTCTTCAGCGTCAGGGTGATCGGCGTGCCCTGCTGGATGGACTCGCGTAGCCGTTCAATGGCCGATGGATCGGTATCCTCGCCCTGCAGGAAGCGACAGGAGTGCCCGATCACCTCGTCGCGGCGGTAGCCGGTGAGGGATTCGAAGGCCTCGTTGACGAAAATCAGGGGAGGGTCATGAACTTCGCCGTCGGCCACGGAAATCGCCAGATTGGGGATTTCCAGTAGCCTGGTCAGATGTACGGGCAGGGTAGCAAGCTGTGTCAATGGTGTTTTTCCCGGCGTAAGAAAACAACATCGATCGGCCACTCGTGAGGGGTATGATCGATAATTGATGATTATTAGCTAATATTAAAATATTATTTTCTTCATTGTTTTTTATTAATAACCGGATCATATCGTATTCGGCATAAACGGGCCATGTATGTCACTGAAGACAGTGAGTCGGATGCCGTTTCCGGCTAGAATGGCCGCCTGATTCCTTCCTGTCCGGAGCCTAGATGGCCGCCACCTCCCCCTCCCGTCCGCTGGCGACGTACTTGTCCGTGCATGGCGATCGCCACTTTGACGGTTTGGCCGACAAGTTCTCCGCGGGGCTCTACGGCAGCGTGCGGGGCGATATTCGTCTCGCCGTGCTTGATCACCTGCTACCACGTCATCTCAACCTCGCTGGCCAACCGGTACTGGACGTAGGCGGAGGGCTTGGCCAGATGGCGAGCTGGTTTGACCAGCGCAGACACCCGGTGACTCTGCTCGAGCCGTCCGGAGAGATGCTGGCACACGCCCGGCAAGCACTGACCGATACCCAGGTCGAGCTGATCCAGGCTCCGCTGCAGGACCTTGCCGAACTGGCACCGGGACCCTGGCCGCTGATCGTCTGTCATGCGGTGCTCGAATGGCTGTTCGATCCGCGTGATGCCTTCATGCGACTGGCAGAGGCACTTGCCCCTGGCGGCCAGCTGTCGTTGATGGTCTTCAATCGCGATGCCCTGCGACTCTCCAACGTGGTTAAAGGTAATCTCGACAAGGTGCTGGCGGATCGTCTCGCGGGCACCGGCCAGCGACAGCGCCTCACGCCGATCTCGCCGCTGACAAATGGCCAGATCGAGACCTGGGCCGGCGAAGCGGGGCTTACCATTAAGGCGCGGGCCGGGGTGCGCATCTTCCATGACTACCTGCAGACCCGCGAGCTCGATTCCGCCGCCCTTGCCAAGCTGGTGGAGCTCGAGCGGCGCTACTGCGATGCCGAACCCCATTGGCGTCTGGGCCGCTACCTGCTGTACACCCTGACTCGGCCGGCCGCTGCCGTCGACGCTACCTCATCCTCCTCTTCATCGCCCTCTTCATAACCCCAGGGAGCCTGACAGATGCCCGCCGAGACCGCCGTTTGCCAGCTGCTGGAACGCCAATCCATGGACTACCGCGACTGGCTGTGGGTGGCGCCGCCCCGGGATGCGTGGCTGGAAGAAGCCGAAGGGCGCCTGCTGTCTGCCGATCACAGCGTCGTGGAAGCCTGGCGGAACCGCGGTAAGGTGGCGCTATCGGCCTTGCAGGAGACCCCGGATGTACCGCCCGGGGCAGTGCTGTTCTGGCCCAAGAGCCATGCGCTGGGAGAGTGGTGGCTACTCAGGCTCTGCCAGGCCTTGCCGGCCGGCACGCCCTTGCAGGTGGTCGGCGAGAACAATGGCGGCGTTAAGCGTGCCCTCAAGGTGCTGGCGTCTCTGGGGCTTGGTTGTCGCAAGCGCGACAGCGCCCGCCGCTGCACCCTCTTCGAAACGCACCTCGAGCCGGTCGGCCTGGACCCGGACCTGGCCTGGACCCGCTTCGAGGCTGAGGGGCTAACGCTTGCCAGCCACCCGGGCGTGTTTGGTCACGGCAAGCTCGATGATGGCACTCGGCTGCTGCTCGATACCCTGCCGGAGGTGTTGCCGGCTATTGATGCCGCTGCCAAGTGCCAGAGCGAGGGCGAAGCGGAAGACTCGGTGCTGGACGTGGGCTGTGGCGACGGCATCCTGGCGGCCTGGCTGGCACGTCGCGGTGCTGTGGTCACGGCGGTGGACGTCAACGCCTTCGCGGTAGAGGCGACACGTCGCACCCTGGCCGCCAATCAGCTTCCCGGTGAGGCGCTTGAAAGCGATGTTTATTCCCGGCTCGAGGGCCGGTGCTTCGATCTCATCGTCAGCAACCCGCCGTTCCACCAGGAACGGGCCATTGACTATGGCCCGGCGGCGCGGCTGATCCGCGAGGCGCCGGCGCATCTGGCCCCCGGCGGCCAGCTGGTACTGGTCGCCAATGCTTTTCTGCCCTATCCGGACCTTCTTGAGGCCGCCTTCGGCAGCTTCCAGCTCCTCGCCGATAACCGGCGGTTTCGGGTTTATCTGGCGAAAAAAACCAACGGGTAGCATGCTTAGACGATCCGTTTATCTTGCAGGGAGTGCTTGTCATGACCATGGGTCGGATCGTCGGTGCGCTGATTCTGGGTAGTCTCCTGATGCTGGGGCTGGTGTGGGGCGGCAGTTATATTCGCGCCGCCGCCCAGGTGTGGAAACAGGCCGATCGTGTCGTGACGGTCAAGGGGCTGGCCGAGCGAGAGCTGCCCGCCGATCTTGCCTTGTGGCCGCTGCATTTCAGTGTAACGGGCAACCAACTGGGGCCTTTGCAGGCTGAACTGGCGGCCGCTGAGGCGCGCATTCGCGACTTCCTGACCGCCGAAGGCTTCGATGCCGGCAACATCAGCGTCACGCCGCCCAATGTGCGTGACCTGCAGGCCGAGAGCTACGGTCAGCCGCCTCCCGAGGAACGCTATCGCGCCGAAGCTACCGTGCTGCTGCGCACGCCCAAGGTGGCGAGGGTCAAGGCTGCCATGCCCAAAACCGGCGCTCTGGTAGGCAACGGCGTGCTGCTGTCACCCAACTACGAGTACCGCATCGAATTCCTGTTCACCGGGCTTGAAGCCATCAAGCCGGAGATGATCGCCGATGCCACCCAGGACGCACGGCGTGCCGCCGAGCAGTTCGCCAGCGACGCCGGCAGCGCCGTAGGGCGCATTCGCCGGGCAAGCCAGGGGTATTTCTCCATCGAGGACCTGGACAGCTACACCCCGGACATCAAGCGGATACGCGTGGTCACGACTATCGATTACGCCCTGGACGACTGACGCACCCGGTCGAGGTGCCGGTCGAGGTGTAAGTACGACCTACAGAGCAGATGGGAGCGTTACAAGGTAGCCGCACACGATAGCGGCTGTGGGTGTCGTCCCTCGGGGCGCCCTAACTTGGCTGAGGAGTGCGGTACTGGATCGCGGTGATCACATAGGTGGTCTGGCCGGCGGGGGCGGCTACCGTCGCTTCATCGTCCAGCGATTTGCCGAGCAGTGCCTTGGCCAGCGGCGCGTCGACGCTGATCCAGCGAAGGTCGCTGCGGGTTTCATCGTGGCCGACGATGCGGATTTCAAGCTCCTCGCCGTCCTCATCCTCGAGGGTGACGAAGGCCCCGAAATAGACCTTGCCGGTATCCGCCGGCAGGCGATCCACCACCTGCAGCTCGTCCAGCCGCTTGGTCAGATAGCGGATGCGCGCGATGACGCGGTTCAACTCCTTCTTGTTGTAGGTGTAGTCGGCGTTCTCGCTGCGATCGCCGAGCGCTGCCGCCTCACCGACCTTGGTCGAGAGCGCAGGGCGCTTTACCCGGGACAGGTGGTCAAGGATGCCCTTGAGCCTAGCATGGCCCTCAGCGGTGATCAGATGACTCTTGGGTTCCTGGCGCGGGTCCTTGGCGGGATCCCGCCAGCGCGTCATGTTGCGACCCTTCATGGCATGGCTCTCTTCAGGTCTCTCTTCAGATCTATCTTCATATCTCTCTCCGTCGCTCGCTGCATAGCTTTCTACCTGGTTCTCTACATGGCTTTCTACAATACATGGCGCTCATGGCGATGCTTGAAAGTACTTTAACCATGACATTTCGATGCGCGTCTCGTTAAGCCCAGGCCCCATTAAGCTTAGGCCGAGAGCGTGACAATGCCACGCCTGGATCGCGACTACGACGCAAGTCGAGCAGGCATAAAATCAAACGTTCGTTAGAATGCAGTGAAGACGATTCCCCTGCCACCTGTTTGATTGAGGATGCTTGCCATGTCATCTCTACCTTCTCGCCTGGCCGCCCTGGCGCTGTGTGGCTGTCTGGTTTCTGCGGTGCATGCCCAGGCCGACGTCGGGACTCAGGGCCAGACGGCATCCACGGGCACAAGCACGCTAGAATCCCACGACGACACTCAAGCAGCCAGCGCTGCCTGGAAGGCCAGCTTGAGCGCCCTGGTTGCGCGCTTCGAGCGAATCAGCACCGAGCTGCCAGAGGAAAAACAGGCCAACGCCCTCGAGGATCTGGCTGTGGAGGCCCGAGCGCTGGGTGAGCGCTACCCGAACGAGGCAGAGCTGCTGGTATGGCAGGGCATCATCTTTGCTTCCCAGGCTCGCGCCGAGGGTGGCCTCTCGGCCCTGGGGCTTGCCAAGGAAGCCCGAGAGGTGCTCGAACGCGCCGTCGCGCAAGACCCTGACGGGCTTCAGGGCTCGGCCTATGTGACGCTTGGCGCGCTCTATGATCGGGCACCGGGCTGGCCGCTGGCCTTTGGTGATGACGCCACTGCCGAGCGCATGTTCGAGCGCGCTGTGGCGATTCGTCCCGAGGGCATCGATGTGCACTTCTACTTCGCCACTTTCCTTCAGGAGGAAGGGCGGATGGATGACGCTCGAATGCATCTTGAGCGAGCCATCAACGGCCAAGCCCGACCGTCGCGCGCCGCAACGGATGCAGCCCTGCGTGAAAAGGCCAGCCGTCGGCTTGCCAAGCTGGGATAACACGCTGGGATGAAGCGCCTGGCGAAAGCCCGTCTTCAACGCGTCTTCTCAAGGAGTGCGCGGCTGATATCCAGCGCATGATCTAGACAGCAAGGTGCAGACGCCATCACAGGCAAGACGCGATGCCAGAGGCTGCGCTACTCTTGGTGCCCATGATGCCGACTGATGACGTAACCTCTTTGCCTGATGTGCTCGCCGGCCCGCTGCTGCGTCGTTCAAGCCCTGAGCGGCTGGTGCTATGGCTGGTGGGCAGTCGTTCGCTGCCCTTCGAGCTAGTGCTGACCCCCGCGGACGGCAGTGAGGGTCGGCGACTGGTGCTTGATGAATCCCTCTGCCGCTGCCTGCCGGTGGGTCGCCACGCGGTCGTGCACTTGATCGACGTGACCCTCGAGACGCCACTGCCGCAAGACGTGCGTATCGACTATGACCTGGTGATTCGCGATGCGTCGGCAGGTGCCCGCAGCATCGCCGATTGGGCGCCTCATCTGTGTTATCAAGATGCCCGTTATCAAGGTGGCTGTCATGACGCTGCCGCATTGCCCGGCTTCGTGATCGCTTCCCGGATCGGTCAGTTGCTGCATGGCTCCTGTCGTAAGCCCCATCATCCCAGCGGCGATGGTCTCGTGCGTGCCGATGAGTGGCTGGGCGAACGCTGGGGCGAAGCCCATGAACGGCCGGCCTGGCTATTGATGACCGGTGACCAGATATACGCCGACGATGTCGCAGGTCCCATGCTTGCCGCCATTCATGCGCTAATCGCGCGTCTCGGACTGGTCGACGAGACCCTCGAGGGCGCCGAGGTGAAAGACAGTCCTGCGCTTTATGCCTCGCCCAAGGGCTACTATGCCCGCGAAGCGCTGCTGCCCGACGTTTACACCTCCGAGGCCCTGCGAGAGCGCTTCTTCGGCGGAGTGCGCAAGCCGATCTTCACCACTGCCCATGCACACAATCACCTGATTACTTTCGCCGAAATGCTGGCCATGTATCTGCTGGCCTGGTCGCCGGTGCCCTGGCAACTGATCACGCCGGCTGTGCCATCCCTCGAAGCAGCCAATCGTGATCAGTACGACCAGGAAGTGGCGGTGATCGAGGAGTTCGTGGCCGGCTTGCCGGCGGTGGCTCGGGTAATGGCCAATGTGCCGACCCTGATGATCTTCGACGATCATGACGTCACCGATGACTGGAACCTCACGGCGGCCTGGGAAGAAACCGCCTACGGCCATGACTTCTCGCGGCGCATCATCGGCAACGCGCTGCTGGCCTACCTGCTCTGCCAGGGCTGGGGCAACGACCCGGATCGGCTGGCGGCGCCTCTCGATGACCTGGCCAATCTGCTGGCCGAGGCAGCGCCGCCGCGCGAGCCCCAGGATGCAGCGCCAGCGACAGCACCAACACCCTCAGGAATACCGGCGAGCACAAGCGGCGGCTGGTTGGCGGCAGCGTCTCAGGATGCGGTGATCGCCCGCTTGCTGCGCTTCGAGGGCTGGGAGGTCATCGTCCCCGGCACGCCCAAGCTATTGATGCTCGACACCCGCACCCGGCGCTGGCGCAGCGAGGCGCGTCGCCATCGCCCCTCGGGGCTGATGGACTGGGAAGCCTTGTGCGATCTGCAGCAGGAACTGCTCGATGAACCCTCGGTGCTGATCGTGTCGCCGGCGCCGATGTTCGGCGTCAAGCTGATCGAGGCCGTGCAGAAGCTCTTCGCTCTGGGCGGCAAGCCACTGCTGGTGGATGCCGAGAACTGGATGGCCCATCGCGGGGCGGCCAGCGTGATGCTCAACATCTTTCGTCATTCGCGCACGCCGGGGAACTACGTGATTCTGTCCGGCGACGTGCACTATTCCTTCGTCTACGATATCGAAGTGCGACACCGCCAACGGGGGCCGCAGCTTTGGCAGATCACCTCAAGCGGGCTGAAGAACTCTTTTCCCGATACCCTGCTCGACTGGTTTGACCGCCTGAATCGCTGGCTGTATGCACCACGCTCGCCCCTCAATCGCCTCACGAAGCGCCGTGCACTGCGTATTCGTCCACGCGATCCTGACCGGGCCAAAGCCGGCGAGCGGCTGTGGAATGGCGCCGGCATTGGCCTGGTGCGCCTCGATGACCAGGGCCGTCCCCAAGAGGTGCGCCAGCTCGATGCGCGCGGCTTCGATGTACGTTTCCCGCCCCGCGGCGAGCGCTGAATGGCGGTGCTGACTTCATGACCAAGGTTGGCAGGGAGTGGTCGGGTCGGGATAATGGCTTCTTTGATTTCGACCCGGAGGCCCGATGGGCGAGCATCACGACCCGACTCCCGAGCTTGACCCACCGCGCTTCGGCTCGGCCGATGTCGAGCGTCTGGAAGACGAATGCCTTTACCAGGGCTTCTTTCGCCTCGAGCGCCGGCGCCTTCGCCATCGGCGCTTCGAGGGAGGATGGAGCGAGGAGGTGGTGCGCGAGGTGCACGTGCGCTTCGATGCCGTGGGCGTACTGCTTTACGATGTCGAGCGCGATGCGGTGGTGCTGGTCGAACAGATCCGCGCTGGCGCCTTGGATGATACGGTCAGCCCCTGGAAGCTAGAGCCCGTGGCGGGGCTGATCAAGCCCGGAGAAAGCCCGGCCGAGGTGGCCAGACGTGAAGCCATCGAAGAGGCCAACTGCCCGATCGGTGAGCTGATCGAACTACACAGCTACTACCCGAGCCCCGGCGCCTGCAACGAGCGGGTCACCCTGTTCTGTGGCCTGGTGGACAGCGCTGGGCTTGGCGGCGTGCACGGGCTCGACGAGGAACACGAAGACATTCAGGTGCATGTGATACCGTACCTGAAGGCTTGGGAGCTGCTCGACGCCGGCCGACTCGACAATGCCATGTGCCTGATCGCCTTCCATTGGTTGGCGCGCGAGCGGGCCTCACTGCGCGCACGGAGGTAACCCTGTGGCCAGAAACGCCTATGTCACCGACCTGAAGACCCTGCAGGGCGAATGCAGCGCCAACTACCTGCGGCTCAGCCGCCTGCTGGGCGAGCTGGGTGCCGGAGAGCGCTGCGAGGTCGCCCTGTCCGGGCGTGAGCAGCGCTTTGGCACCCTGCACCTCGAGGTGCTCGAGTGCGCCCCCTACACCACCATCGTGAGGGTCAGCCAGTCCGGGGTACTCGATGCCGTCATCGACCCGCCCTGCATGCGGGTTCACCTCTACCATGACGTGCGCATGGCCGAGGTCACGGATTTCCAGCGCCAGCGCCATTTCCATGGCCGCTATCGCTACCCCAACGCGCGCATGCACCAGCCCGATGAAAAGCTCCAGCTCAACCGCTTCCTGGGCGAATGGCTCGAGCACGGCATGGCGCATGGTCACTCCCTGGACGCTCCGGTGCTGCGCTGATGCGTCTGGTTCAGGTCACCGATACTCACCTGCACGCCGATCCCGAGGCACGCTCTCGCACTGGCTTTCCGCTGCGCCAGCTGCATGCGGTGCTTGAGCATGCCCAAGCAAAGCGCCCGGACGTACTGCTGGTGACCGGTGACGTCAGTCAGGATGAGACCCTGATGTCCTACGCCCATGCCCAAGAGGCCTTCGCGTCTTTGGGCTGTCCCTGGTTCTGGCTGCCCGGTAATCATGACCAGCCCGAGCTGATGGTCGAGCATCGCGAGCTCAACGGCGAGGTCGACCTGGGCCACTGGCGCCTGCTGCTGCTCGATACCCGAGTCAACGGTCAGCCTCACGGCGAGCTTGGCCAGGCCAAGCTGCAGGCGCTGGCCGAACATCTCGAGGGCGATGAACGCCCGACCATGCTGGTGATGCACCATCCGCCGGTGGCCATTGGCTCGGCATGGATGGATGCCATCGGCCTTCACGATCGCGAGGCGCTGTGGCAGACCCTCGCCGCCTATGGCCAGGTGCGGGCCATCCTCTGTGGCCATATTCACCAGGCCTTTGCCAGCCGTGAATCGCTGGCCGAGGGCGAAGTGGCCGTCTTCGGCTGCCCGTCCACGACCGACCAGTTCCTGGGCGGCTCGCCTCATTTCGCCGTCGACGAGGCCTCTCGGCCCGGCTATCGAGTGGTCGATTTCCACGGTGATGAACTGACCACCTGGATCGAGCGGGTCGACCTGTAAGCCTCACTGCCTCGCCTTATGCCCTCGCCTCACCGCTGAACGACCGTCCATGAGTCGGGGCTAGCTCAATCCGTGTGGATCTCTTTATAGCTATTGAAGCTTAAAAGATAGTTCTTCATTCTTTGACGTTATCAGCGTCGCCTCGTTACCCTAGCGCTATTACGCTGCCGCGAGTCCGCCAGAAGCGGAGCTTTACCGGCCGTTCGTCTCCCATCAATAGAGCCCGAAACGCCGATGACCGAGTTAACCCCCGAACGCTTGACCCATCTGAAGCAGCTCGAAGCCGAGTCTATTCACATCATCCGTGAGGTGGCCGCCGAGTTCGCCAACCCGGTAATGCTCTACTCCATCGGCAAAGATTCCTCGGTGATGCTGCACCTGGCGCGCAAAGCCTTCTATCCAGGCACGCCGCCGTTTCCGCTGATGCACGTCAATACCACCTGGAAGTTCCGCGAGATGATCAAGTTCCGCGACCGCATGGCCGACGAGGCGGGCATGGAGCTGATCGAGCACATCAACCAGGAAGGCGTCGAGGCGAACATCAATCCGTTCGATCACGGCAGCTCCAAGTACACCGACATCATGAAGACCGCCTCCCTCAAGCAGGCGCTCGACAAGTACGGCTTCGATGCCGCCTTCGGCGGCGCGCGTCGCGACGAGGAGGCCAGCCGCGCCAAGGAGCGCGTCTACTCCTTCCGCGACAAGTTCCACCGCTGGGACCCCAAGAAGCAGCGCCCGGAGCTGTGGAACATCTACAACGCCAAGGTCAACAAGGGCGAGTCGATCCGCGTCTTCCCGCTTTCCAACTGGACCGAACTCGACATCTGGCAGTACATCTACCTGGAGTCGATTCCCATCGTGCCGCTGTACTTCTCCGCGCCGCGTCCGGTGGTGCATCGCGATGGCATGGACATCATGGTCGACGATGATCGCCTGCCGCTGGAGGAAGGCGAAGTGCCCGAAGAGAAGTGGGTTCGCTTCCGCACCCTGGGCTGCTACCCGCTGACCGGCGCCGTGGAATCAAAGGCCACCACGCTGCCCGAGATCATTCAGGAGATGCTCTTGACCCGCACCTCCGAGCGTTCGGGTCGTGCCATCGACCACGACCAGGCCGGCTCGATGGAGAAGAAGAAGCGTGAGGGCTACTTCTAGTCCATCGACCGTGGCCTGAAGGCCCTTCGGTTGCTTCGTTCGCCTTTTTCCGCCGGCGGCACGCCATGTTTCAGTACGGCGCGTCGTGCCAGCCGGCCAGACTTTTCCGGGATACGTCATGGCTCATCAATCAACCCTGATCGCCGACAACATCGAGCAGTACCTGCACGAGCACGAGAACAAGGATCTCTTGCGCTTCATCACCTGCGGCAGCGTCGATGACGGCAAGTCGACCCTGATCGGGCGGCTGCTGCACGACTCCAAGATGATCTACGAGGATCAGCTCGCCGCCATCACCCAGGCTTCCAAGACCAGCGGGACCACCGGTGATCAGGTCGATCTGGCGCTGCTGGTCGACGGCCTGCAGTCCGAGCGGGAGCAGGGCATCACCATCGACGTCGCCTATCGCTTCTTCTCCACCGACCGGCGCAAGTTCATCATCGCCGATACGCCGGGCCACGAGCAGTACACCCGCAACATGGCCACCGGCGCCTCCACCGCGAGCCTCGCGGTGATCCTGATCGACGCCCGTTATGGCGTGCAGACCCAGACTCGCCGCCACAGCTACATCGCCGACCTGCTGGGCATCCAGCACCTGGTGATCGCGGTCAACAAGATGGACCTGGTCGACTACTCCGAAGACCGCTTCAACGAGATCGTCGCCGAGTACCGGGCCTTCGCCGAAAACCTCAACGCTCCGGATATCCGCTTCGTGCCGCTGTCGGCGCTGACCGGCGACAACGTGGTCAACGGCAGTGACCAAATGGACTGGTTTGGCGGCGAGCCGCTGCTCTCGCTGCTGGAGACCGTCGAGGTCGCTCACGACTCGAACCTCAGTGATCTGCGCCTGCCCGTGCAGTACGTCAATCGGCCTAATCTCGACTTTCGCGGTTACTGCGGCACCCTCGCCGCCGGCATCCTGCGTCCAGGTCAGGCCGTCAAGGCGCTGCCGTCCAACAAGACGAGCAAGATCGAGCGTATCGTCACCTTCGACGGCGACCTGGAAGCGGCCTATCCGGGTCAGGCGATCACTGTGACCCTGGAAGACGAGATCGACATCTCTCGAGGCGACTGGCTCGTTGCCGCCGATGCCGAGGTGCCGATGTCCAACGCCTTCGAGGCCGATATCGTCTGGATGCACGAGACGGCGCTCGAGCCCGGCCGGCCCTATGATCTCAAGCTCGCCACGCGAGACCTGACCGGTCAGGTGAGTCACATCGACTACCAGGTCGATGTCAACACCCTTGAGCATAAGGACGCCGAGCGTCTGGAGCTCAACGCCATCGGCCGCTGCCAGGTAGAGCTGACCGCCGAGGTACCGGTGGACGACTACCGCAAGAGCCCGGGCACCGGCAGCTTCATCGTCGTCGACCGTCTGACCAACGTCACCGTCGGTGCCGGCATGATTCGCGGCACGGCCAAGGGCAGCGGCCAAGTCGGTGGCGAAGTCGACTGGCAGGGCTTTGAAGTCGAACTCAACGCCTTGGTGCGCAAGTATTTCCCGCATTGGGAAGCCAAGGACGTGAGCACGCTGCTGGGTCGCTAAGGCGCCGCCAAGGCCAGCCCCTTGCCAACCGAAAAGCCTCGTCACCCTTGGGTGGCGGGGCTTTTCTAGTCCTTGAGAGCTAGTCCTTGAGCGCTAGTCCTTCAAGCCAAGGCGCCTGGCCAGGCGGTGCAGGTTGCCGGGGTCGATGCATAGCTCTCGGGCGGTGGCCGCCCAGTTGCCGGATTTCGCCTCGAGGTGGGCCTGGATATGGCGTCGTTGGAAGTCGTCGGTGGCCTGTCGCAGGGGCAAGGCGGTCGCATCACTGAGCGTGGCTTTTCTGGCTACTGTGGGGTTGGCTGGTGTCTCGCCGCAGGCGGGAATTTCACTTGCGGGTAAGCCGGGCAGCGCCAGGTGGTGGGGCGACAGGCGGAGTACTGACTGGCGTCTCACCTGGGGGCTGACGGCTCCCTGCTCGCCAAGGGCCCTCAGCGCCGCTCTGCCCAGGGTGTGCTCGAGCTCGCGTATGTTGCCTGGCCACTGCCAGGCCGTCAGTGCGGCCATGGCGTCAGCGTCTAGGCGCAGGTTGGCGACCCCGAGCCGTATCCGGTTTTCCTCGAGGAAATGGCCGGCCAGCAGTGAAATATCTTCAGGTCGCTCGCGTAGCGGCGGAACGGCAAGAGGAAAAGCGTTCAGGCGGTGATAGAGGTCTTCCCGGAAGCGGCCCGCTTCGACCTCGCTTGACAGGTCGCGATTGGTGACGGCAATGATGCGTACGTCGACGCGCTCAGCACGCTCGCTGCCCAACGGCTGAATCTCGCCTTCCTGAAGCACCCGCAGCAGCTTGGGCTGCAGGGCCAGGGGCAGCTCGCCGACCTCATCGAGCATCAGGGTGCCACCATCGGCCATAGCGAAGTGCCCGCGGCGTTCGGCGTGTGCGCCCGAAAAGGCGCCGCGCCGGTGGCCAAACAGCTCGCTTTCGATCAGGTGCTCGGGAAGGGCGGCGCAGTTGACCTGCACGAGTGGGCCGCGGTGGCGTTGGGAGCGGACATGCAGGGCGCGCGCCACCGCTTCCTTGCCGACCCCGGTCTCGCCATGCAGTAGCACGCTCATGTCGGTAGGTGCCACCAATGACAGGGCGTTCATCAGGCGCCCCATGACGGGGCTGTGCCACTGTTGAAGAGGGACGCTGCGTTGCTCTTCCTCCAGGGCCTCGCTGAGCTGCTGGCGGGTGGTGCTGAGCTGCTCGGCCACTCGCAGACAGGTGCCAAGCAGGCGCGCGGCGGCCAGCAGCTCGCCATCATCCAGGCTTGCCAGCCCCTGGACGTCCAGAGCATCGAGCGTCAGCAAGCCGATCAGCCGATCGCCGTCCCTGAGTGCAACGCCCAGGCAGTCATGGACCTGGCTCATGTCCTCGTCGATCAGGCCATCGAAAGGGTCGGGCAGCTCGCTGTCGGGCGGAAAGCGACAGATGCCCGGATGGGAGGCGATGGCAGCCAGGCGAGGGTGTTCCTGCAGCCGGAAGGGGCGGCCGCGAACGTCATCGGGCAGGCCCAGGACCGCCACCGGCCGCAGGCTATCCTGGTTCATCACCATCAGGGTGCTGGCATCGGCTTGGGTATCACCGACCAGCGCATGCAGAAGCCTGGTCCAGTCATCGTGGTAGGTATCCTCGGCATCGCCTGTGGAAAGGCGAGCGAGCAGGTCACGTAGGGCATCGAGAAAGTCAGTCATGGAGATGTCCTTATGACAATTTATGGTCATAAAGACATCATGTTTACTGTCAATTTGTCAATCCGGGCTGGCACCTCTCATGCCTAGGATCATTGATTGGTCAGGAAGGACATTGCCGAAAGCCGCATGAGGCGCGTGCAGCGAGAGATTTGGTAATGTGCGGCGCACTTCTGGCATGAAGATTGCTTATTGATAAAGAAGCAGGGCACGGAGTGTTACCTCGATGCCCCGCCGTTGCTGTAACTCAACGGGTTGCAGCCAAGCATCTTTATCAACCGTCTTTACCAAGAGTGAGAGCCTGAATGCTGACGAAAGACCAGGAAAGTCTGATCGATGCGACTGCGCCAGTGGTGGCCGAGCACCTCGGTACCATTACGTCACGCTTTTATCCGCTGATGTTCTCCCGTTACCCGGAAGTCTCTGTGCTGTTCAATGCGGCGCATCAGGCCGACGGTGCCCAGCCGCAGGCGCTCGCTGGGGCGGTGCTGGCCTATGTGCAACTGCGCAGGGAGCCCGCTCGTGCCCGGCAGGTGCTGGCCACGGTGGTCAGTAAGCATGTCTCGCTGGGTATTCGTCCCGATCAGTACCCGATCGTCGGCGAGTGCCTGATGGCGGCCATCGGCGAGGTGCTGGGCGATGCCGTGACGCCCGACGTCGCCGATGCCTGGGGAGCGCTCTACGAGGAACTGGCAGGCTTGCTGATCGAGCTTGAGGACCATCGCTATCATGAATTTGCCCAGCGTGAGGGCGGTTGGCGGGGCACTCGGACCTTCCGCATCGACGCGACCCGCCAGGAGAGCTCGGTGATTCGCTCCTTCGTGCTGGTCCCAGAAGATGGCGGGCCCGTGGCCGATTTCGTGCCGGGGCAGTTCATCGGGGTGCGGCTCATGATCGACGGTGCCCCTGTCTATCGTCACTACAGTCTTTCGGCCTCGCCCAACGGTGAGCGCTACCGGCTGTCGATCAAGCGTGAGCCTGAGGGTCGGGTCAGCCGGCATCTGCACGATGTGCTTGGCGTCGGCGACACTCTTGAACTGCTGCCGCCGGCCGGGGAACTAACCCTCGAAGAAAGTGACACGCCGCTGATGCTGATCAGTGGCGGTGTTGGCCAGACGCCGATGTTGCCGCTGGCAGCGCAGGGGTTGGAGCAGGGCCGTGAGGTCGTCTACCTGCATGCCGCACAGGAGCGCGCCCAGCATGCCTTCGCCGAGGAGCTGGCATCGCTGAAGGCGGCCTATCCCGAGCGTTTGACCTGCGCGGTCGTCTACGAGCGCGCTGAGACGGGCAATACCGAAGCGGATCATGTGGGGCGTCTCGATCGCGAGCTGCTCGCTCGCTACCTCCCGGCGGGTCAGCCGCACTGCTTCTTCGTTGGCCCTCAGGGCTTCATGACGGCGATGGATCAGTCACTGACATCACTGGGGGTCGACGAAGACCATCGCCACTACGAGCATTTCGGGCCTTCTCGCCCGCTTGAGGCCAGATAAGTCCTTGGCTGGAGTGAGGCGCGCGCCTTGCCTGTCTTCCATCGTGTGGGCATGCCTGCGTTAAGCAGGGCCTTTCGAGGGGGCTTTCGAGGGGGCTTTCGAGAGCCCTTGAGGATCGTCAGACCTTGAATGGGCCGTTATAGTACGCGTCGCCTAACACGATGGAATGACCAATGATTGACAATGGAATGACAGTCTCGCGCTGGGGGCATTGGCGCGAGATCAATCGCCAGCTATGGCGCCTTGGGCTGGTCGGGGTGGCGATGCTGACCCTGATGCGTGGCCTGCTGTTGTGGATGAATGCCCCGACGCCGCTCACCGCTCCTACCTCTGATCTGCTGCAGGCGTTCTGGATCGGCCTGCGCTTTGACGCCAAGATCATGGCGGTACTGCTCGGCCCCTGGCTGCTAGTGGCGACTCTGCTGCTGGTGCTGCCACGGCCTTTCATCGCCATATGGCGGCGGCTGTGGCTTCCCTGGGCGCTGGTGTGCATGCTGCTGGTCAACTTGCTGTCATTGGTCAATCACTTCTTCTTCAGCTTTTATCAGGGACCAATCAACTCACTGATCTTTGGCCTGTTCGAAGACGACACCCGGGCGGTGATCGATACGGTGTGGAGCGACTATCCCTTGCTGGCACTGCTGGTGGCGCTGGCCGGCATGACCGGCGCCCAGCTTGCCTGGATGCGCCGCGGCGGTCGTCGCGATGGCCGTCGAACGGGTCGTCAAAAAGGTCGTCGAGACAGTATTCGAGACAGTCGTCGCCGATCGCACCATCTGGGCTGGCCGCGTGCGAGCGTGATGGTGGTAGTGAGCCTGGTCGCGCTCATCGGGCTCGGACGCGGAAGCCTCGGGACCTTCCCGCTGCGTGAGATGAATATGGCCGTCTCGGCCAATGCCTTCGTCAACGATCTGGTGCCCAGCGGTCCGCAGGCGCTGTACCTGGCATGGAAGGAGCGCGAACTCAATAATATCGGCGACAACCCCCGGGCGGGGCTCGAGCATTACGGCTTCTCATCGCCGGTTGAAGCGGCCCGGGCGCTGGGTTGGACCGAGGTCGACAATGCCGATGAGGTGCTTGAGCGCATGACCCTGACCACGCCTCGCCGGCCGGCGGCCGAAGAGGCTCCACCCCATGTGGTGGTCAGCCTGATGGAAAGCTGGGGACGCCGACCGCTGGATTTCGATGACCCCGAGAGCAACGACCTGCTTGGCCGGCTGCGGCCCTGGCTCGAGGGTAAGGCGGACTATTTCCCTCATGCCCTGTCGGCGGAGAACGGCACCCATCCGAGCCTCGAGGGGCTGTTGTTGGATACGCCGATCAGCCCGCTGACCCAGAGCCGCTATGGCTATCGTAGCTTCTCGACCTCGGCGGCCCTGCCGTATCGGCGAGACGGCTACCGCACGGTGTTCCTGACCGCGGGCTCGGTGCAGTGGCGTGACCTCGACGATGCCCTGAGACGCCAGGGTTTCGATCAGGTGCTCGGTTCCAGCGCGATTCGTGAGCGCTTCCCCGAGGCTACCGGTGGCACCTGGGGACTGGATGACGAGTGGATGTTCCGCACCGGCGCCGAACTCTTGCGTGAGGCCGATGCCAGGGGCGAGAAGGTGATGCTGGTGATGCTCTCGATCACCAATCATCCTCCCTACCATGTTCCTGATCACTACACGCCGGCGCCGCTGGATGTCACGCAACTGGGGGATTCGTTGGCGGTATCGCCCGAATTTGGCACCTCGATTCTCGAGACCTATCAATACGCCAACGATGCCATGGGCGGCTTCCTGGACCGTCTCGAGTCAGATGGCCTGCTCGGGCATACGCTTTTTGCCGCGACCGGCGATCACAACTCCCGCTCGATCATTCAGTACCCGGATGCCCATGATCTGTTCGATCAGTTCGGCGTGCCGATCCTTGTGTGGCTGCCGCCGCGCTATCGCCAGCAGGCCACGGCCCAGCGCGAGGATTGGACCAGTCACCGCGATATCTTCCCCACCCTGTGGGCGCATTCGCTCTCGAAGGCCGAGGTGCCCTGGGTCGGGCGTGATCTCTATGCACCGGTCGAGAAGCCGATGGCGCTGTCGTTCAATCGCCAGGACGGTGGCGCAGGTTTGTTGGTGAGCAAGCAGGGGGCGGCGACCAACCTGGCACAGCCGACCTTCTATGACTGGCAGGAAGGGCGAGGGCTTGCCGCCACCGAGACGCCCTCCGACGCCCTGCGCGAGCAGGCGCGCCAGGCCCGGGCACGGCTGGCGCTGGAGGACTGGCGGATTCGCCGCCAGGCGCTGGGCGAGGCCGGCGACGGAGGTTGAGAAAGCGCTCCGCTTTCCTTGCCCTGGGTCATGCTCCATCGCGGACGAGGTGGCGCCGCGCCAGCCTGCGGCTAGGCTTTAAGCAAGGGATACCCGGCTCTGGATAGTCTGTGTGGGTGGTCAGGGAGAATGCCTTGGATTATCGAGACGATCTTCGACGGCAGCTATGAGAGAGTGCTGGCGCGCCACATCTCAGGGAAGGGTTTCTTCGAGGCTTTCTACCTGAGGTTCGTCGCGGCCTCCGAAGAGGTGGCAGAGAAGTTCCGCATCACCGACATGCTCCGTCAGCAGGCGATGCTCAAGAAATCCTTCTACCACCTGCTGGCCTTTTATGGTTCGTGCCATGCCGACTATTATCTCGACCGGGTCGCCATAAGTCATAACTGCCAGTATCTCGACATTCGCCCGGCGCTCTTTGATCTGTGGATGGAAACCTTGGTCGAGATCCTGCGCCACTTCGACCCGCACTATGACGACGAAGTAGAGCTGGCCTGGTGCCTGGTCATGGCGCCGGGCATCGTCTACATGAAGTTCCACTACGAGCGCGAAACGCCGGTCGGCCAGCGGGGCAGTTCATCGGGGTGATACTCGTGATCGATGGCAAGCCGGTCTGCCGCCATTACAGCCTATCAGCGATGCCCAACGGGCGTAGCTATCGGCTGTCGATCAAGCGTGAGCCCGAGGGGCGGGGCAGCCGGAATTTTCACGATATGCTGGGTGTCGGCGGTATCCTGGCGCGGCTGCTCCCGGCCGACAATCGCTGCCACTTCGAGCATTTCGGGCGCTCGCTCGATGCCGCTTGAGGAGCATTACCATGGCTGGAGAAAGTAGTCTGCCGATTTCGTCGACCCTGAGCCGGGTCATGCCGCTGTGGCGGCTGGCTTTTCGCCCCTTCTTCCTGTTCGGTGCCCTGTTCAGCCTGCTGGCCATGTTGGCCTGGGGCGCCTTCTGGCACGGCAGCCTGCTGTTTGAGCCCTTGGGCGGTATGGTCTGGTGGCATCAGCACGAGATGCTGTTCGGCTTCGTGGCGGCCATCGTGGCGGGCTTCCTGCTGACCGCAGTGCAGAACTGGACGGGGCAGCGCAGCCTGCATGGCTGGCCGCTGCTCGCCATCGTGCTGGTGTGGCTGGCAGGTCGCCTCGTGATGGCCTTTCCCGGCCTAATGAGCCCGCCCGGCGCGCCGAACGGGCTCTCGGTCGCGCTGGTCGACCTGGCCTTCCTGCCGCTGGTGGCGGGGGTGATGGCGCGGCTGGTGATCAGGGCGAAGCAGTGGCGCAACCTGATCTTTGTGCCGGTGTTGGTGCTGCTGGTGGTGGCCAACGCCCTGATGCACTGGGGGCTCGCCCGCGGTGACGGCACCCTGGTGCGCGCCGGTGCCCACCTCGCGGTACTGCTGATCACCCTGTTGATGGTGGTGCTCGGGGGGCGGGTGATTCCCTTCTTCACCTCGCTGCGTCTGAAACGGCCGAAGGCCCAGCCCAGCGCCTGGCTGGAGCGACTGGCCATCGGCGGCGTGGCGGCGCTGGTGCTGATCGGACTGCTGGGGGCGGCGGGGCTCGTCATGCCGGCGCTCCTGACGGCGGCGTTGGCCATTTCCGCCGGCCTCGCCAATCTGTGGCGCCTGGCGCGCTGGGAAGGCGGGCGCACGCTTCGCGAACCGCTGCTGTGGGGGCTTCACGCGAGCTACGCCTTCGTTGGCCTGGGGCTCGTCATGTTCGGCCTGGCCGCCCTAGGGGCGCTGCCGGCGACGCTGGCGATCCATGCCCTGACCGTGGGCGGCATGGGCACCATGATCCTGTCGATGCTGTCGCGGGTCTCGCTGGGGCATACCGGCCGCCCCATCAAGACCCTGCCGGGGATCGGTGTGGCCTTGGGCATGATGCTGCTTGCGGCCACGCTGCGGGCGCTGGTGCCGACGCTATGGCCCCAGGTCACCCACTGGATGCTGAGCCTGAGCATCCTGCTGTGGTGCCTCGCTTATGCGGTCTTCCTGATGCACTACGCCTGGCCGCTGCTGTCATCGCGGCCCGACGGTGGGGAAGGCTGAGAGGCTCAGGATAAGGGATGTCGTCGTACCTGCTGATCAAGTACCTGCACATGGGCGCTGCCGGGCTAAGTCTGTCGCTGTTCATCCTGCGCGCCTGGTGGTCGGTGCGCGCGTCACCGCGGCTGCGGGCGCGCTGGGTGAGAGTGCTGCCGCATTTGGTCGATACCGCTCTGCTGGTCTGCGGAGTCACGCTAATGGTGCTGCTCGAGGCCTGGCCGCACCAGCAGCCTTGGCTCGCCGCCAAGCTGATCGGCCTGCTGGCCTACATCGGCGTGGGCACTCTGGCCATCAAGCCAGGCCGCACGCCGGCCAAGCGCGGCCTGGCAGCGCTGGCAGCGGTGACGGTGTTCCTTTACATCGTAGGCGCTGCCCTGCATCACAGCCCGTTGTCCTGGTTGGCCTGAGAGACACCCCACGGTCTAGCCTGATTCT
>Ga0209300_1000289_pt1 | contig 28856 bp, 26 predicted proteins | sample Shrwel_input2_RT_FD_187535 | JGI IMG/M metagenome (GOLD analysis project Ga0209300, IMG submission 187535) | Subsurface microbial communities from deep shales in Ohio, USA - Utica-3 well 1 S input2 RT (SPAdes) (version 2) ... | reverse complement strand
GGCCTGATCAGGCGCGACGGTTTCTTTCGCTACAGGTTCTTGCGCTGCGGGCTCTTGCCTTGGAGACCTCATGACGGAGGCATCAGGGCCACCATCAGACGATGCGGCCCGGGCTGGGGTCTCCTGAGGGGCTGGCGATGACGGGTCATGAGGAGCGGGCCGAGCGCGATGCGACAGCAAGGCCGCCAACCCCTGACTGCGCGGGTGAGCATGGCCATCGGCGGTATGCGGCGCTCGCGCGAACTTCTCTTCAAGTTCGCGGCATTTGGCTTCAAGTGCCTGGTGCTTGAGGGCCAATTCGTGGTGCTGCTGCTCCAGCTCATGGCTCTGGCGCTCCAGCTCATGGCTGTAACTTTCGAGCTCACGGTTGCGAGCTTCGAGCTGACGGTTCTGCTCCTGCAGCGCCGCAACCTGCCCCCGCAGTCTCACCAGCTCGTCGACGTGCTGCGTGGCGCAGGCTTCCAGCGTCGCCAGCAAGGTGGTGGTACGTTCATTGTTCAAGGCATGCCCCTCCATGCGCGGCTTACGATAGTTGGCCAGTCCACTTGACCCGGCCAGACAGGCCGTATGCTGGCCGTTCGAACGCGGACCGGGAAAGCCGGGCCCGACGTCGACTGAAGCCACTCTGGGCAAGTGTGTGCCACCCTGGCCTTCCTGACAAACGGTGCATTGCTAAACGGCGATCCGAGACACGATGCCCTGACAAACGCTTACCCGACAAGCTCTGCCATACCAGCCTCTGCCATGCCAATCTCTGCGCTGGCAGGCTCTGTCGCTGACCGGCTGCACTAGACGCGCCGATACTCGCAGAAGGTATAGGCCGGCTGCCCTTGCACAGGCGTGCCGTCGACAGCCTGCTCCCGCCGCCATGACGGCCCCTCGAACTCGGGAAAGAAGGCATCGCCCTCAAGGATGATGTCGACTTCGGTCAGGTAGAGTCGGCTGGCGTGCGGCAAGGCCTGAGCGTAGACCTGGGCGCCCCCCATCACCATGATTTCCTCGACGCCGTCGATAATCGCCTGCTGATCGGCGAGATCCAGGGCGCTGGCCAGGTCATGACAGATACTCAACCCCGGATGCTCAAAGGTCGGATCGCGGGTAACCACGATATTGCGCCGCCCCGGCAGCGGCCGGCCGATCGACTCGAAGGTCTTGCGGCCCATGACCAGCGGCTTGCCCTGGGTCATGGCCTTGAAGAACTTGAGATCCTCGGGCAGGTACCAGGGCAGCTGGTTATCGACTCCGATCACCCGATTACGGGACATGGCAGCGATCATCGCAACCGGCACCACGGTCTCGATGGGTTCTATCGCCTCTCTGACGTCACGCGTGCTCGTATCGCTCATACCGCCACCTTGGCCTTGATATGGGGGTGCGCCTCATAGCCGTCGATACGAATGTCTTCGAAGCGGAAGGCGAACAGGTCATCGATCTCTGGGTTGAGCCATAAGGTGGGAGCAGCCAAGGGCGTGCGGGAAAGCTGCAGCTCGGCCTGTTCCAGATGATTCGAATACAGGTGGGCATCCCCCAGGGTATGCACGAACTCTCCCGGCGCCAGGCCGCAGACCTGGGCCATCATCTGCGTCAGCAGAGCGTAGCTGGCGATATTGAAAGGTACGCCCAGGAAAATATCGGCGCTGCGCTGATAGAGCTGGCAGGACAGGCGACCGTTGCTGACATAAAACTGGAACAGCGCATGGCAGGGTGGCAGGGCCATCTCGTCGACCAGCGCCGGGTTCCAGGCGGAGACGATCAGGCGCCGCGAGTCCGGATTGTGCTTGATCTGCTCGATCACCTTGGCGATCTGATCGACGTGCCCGCCCTGGGGGTGCGGCCAGCTGCGCCATTGATAGCCATAGACCGGGCCCAGGTCGCCGTTCTCATCGGCCCACTCATCCCATATCCGCACGCCGTTTTCTTTCAGATAGGCGATATTGGTGTCGCCGGCCAGGAACCACAAGAGCTCATGAATGATCGAGCGTAAATGCAGTTTCTTGGTGGTCAGCAGCGGGAAGCCGCGGGCCAGATCGAAGCGCATCTGGTGGCCGAATACGCTCCTGGTTCCAACGCCGGTGCGATCATGCTTGATAGCGCCATGTTCGAGCACATGGCGCATCAGATCCAGGTAGGGTTGCTCAAGCGCCAAGGCGGCGCCAGCTGTCTCATGGGTGTCGTCTGACATCGCGGTATCGCCGAGGGTTGTGACAAAAGGCGTAGTGTACTGAGTCAGCGAATCAGCCGCCAACCCCAGGGCAAGCAGCCTCGCCAGAATGAAGCACCTTCGCGGCTGCACCTAGGTTAAGGCGCACGCCACTCAGGCGCTCGCCGGCTCGGTCTGGCGGGCATCATCCACTGGGCGATGGCGTGACCACAGCATCAGCAGTCCACCGGCCAGAATCATCGGCAGCGACAACAGCATGCCCATGGTCAGCCAGTTCCAGGCAATGAAGCCCAACTGGGGGTCGGGCAGACGCACGAATTCGATCAGGAAACGGAAACAGCCATAACAGACCAGGAACAGTCCCGACACCAGGCCGCGACGACGTGGGGTCGCTGACACCCACCACAGAATGGCGAACAGAACCGCCCCCTCGAGAACGGCCTCGTAGAGAGACGAGGGGTGACGAGGGGCCGGCCCCATGCCGGGAAAAGGCATCCCCCAAGGAAGGTCGGTCAACCGACCGGGGAGTTCGGTATTGATGAAGTTCCCGATGCGCCCAGCGCCCAGGCCAATCGGTACCAGCGGTGCCACAAAATCGGTCAGCTGGAAAAAGGCCAATTGATGCTTGCGAGCAAACAGCAGTGCCGCCACCAGCACGCCAAGCAGCCCACCGTGGAAGCTCATGCCGCCGTCCCAGACCTGAAACAGCCACAGCGGATCGGCGAGCAGGCGGTCGAGCCCATAAAAGAAGGCATACCCCAGCCGACCACCCACAACGACGCCGATGGCGGCATAGAAGATCAGATCACCCACATCATCGCCAGAGAGCCCTACCCGGCTGGCGCGACGGCGGCCTAACCACCAGGCGGCAATAAAGCCAATCACATACATCAGGCCGTACCAGTGAACCTTGAAAGGACCAAGGGCGATGGCTACCGGGTCGATCGTGGGGTAATTCAGCATCTTGCATCCAGATGTATTGAAGTAATGGGAAATCAGAACAAGCGTGGGGAGTGAATAGCAACCTCAGCCAGGGGCTCGACCCAGCCCCGGCAACCAGTGCCAGATCATCTTGACCAGCGCCTGCGGACGATAGGGCTTGGCCAGGTGGTCGTCCATGCCGACTGACCTGAAGTTCGCGCAGTCAGCCTCGCTGGCATTTGCCGTCAGGGCAATCAATACACTCCGTTCACTCTCACCGCTCTCGGTCTCACGTAACGCCTCACGGGCTCGCCAGCGGCGGCTGGTTTCCAGACCATCAAGCGTAGGCATGTAGATATCCATGAACACCAGATCGTAGAACTGCTCTGCTGCAAGCGTCAGCGCCTGCTCACCACTTTCGGCCACGTCGACGTCGAACCCTTCGGCCTCGAGGACATTGCGCGCCAGCATGCTGTTGACCGGACCGTCATCGACGACCAGCACCTTGGGCCAGTAAGGCGCCCTGTCACTTTTTTCAGCAGGTTCCGCAGGCTGGCCAAGCAACTCGGGCATTGGCTCGGAGAGGCTTGTCACCAATGCAGTAATATCGGCCAGTCGTTCACGCAGACGCTCCTGCCCGGGAGGCGCGGCATCGTCGGTAAAATACTGGCTGAGTTCCTGGACCAGGGGCTCGAGCTCACGCTGCAGTAGGCTCATGTAAGTCGACTTGAGTCGCGAGTCTTCTCGCGCGCGATCGCGAGCCTGGATCAACTGGCCGGCATAATCCGGTGCATTGTCCAGCGGATCTAGGATGCCCAGTTCATGGTCATGACGATCGCGCAATGACAGCATGCGCAGCCCATGCCAGCCGCCCTTGCTATCATGCAGCCGAACCTTGCTCCACTCGGCACCGGGATCGTCGCAGCGAAGCATGCACTGAGCGCTCAGCCCCTTGAGATCCGCCTTGCTGCAGCCCATCAGTTGCTCAAAGGCCGTGTTGGCATCTACCACCACATCATTGCGCATCATGAAGGCCGGCACCGACAGGCCTGCCAGCATCTGCTCGAGCTGAGGCCGCTCGGTCAATCGACTCAGCAAGGTATCAAGGCTGTCGAGCAGGGATTCCAATCGCGTCACAGGGCTGCCCGTCTGGGCATCTCCCAGATGCACGCGCTTGGGCTTGAGCCAGCTGGGCAGCTCCTTCTGGACTTCGCGCAGCAGCCTTTCGAGGCGTTCGTAGGGCACGCCGAGATGGGTTTCCCAGCGCTGCAGACGATGACGAACCATGACGAGGAAGATGCTGACGATCAGCCCGGTGCCGACCAGCATCACCAGCATCAGCACCGCCAGTGCCAGCGACGCGCTTTGCACCGAGAGTGATGCCCGCCATATCATGACCCAGGCCACGGCGCACAGCGTCACCAGTGATGCTTCGGCCAGCAGCAAAGGCCATAGCACCGGCCATATCAGCCGCTGCCACAGGCTATCTGGGCGCGTTTCCACTCGCATTGACTGCCTTTTCGGTTCGTCGGTCGAAGATAGGGGGAGTGTACGTGGCTGTGGGAACCCTGTCATGAAACCGATTGCCGCTGTCGGCAATCGCCTACATACAATGCATGCCTCTTATCATCTATTGCCTCTCTGCCAAGCACCGCTACGGTTAGGGTGAAGACAAGCGCATGGGCAGAAAAAGATACCAGGATAGCCACACGGGCATCGGACTTTGCGGCTTCGGCGTCGCAGGGTAAGGTAGCGCAATGTGCCTGATCGCTTTCGACTACCGACCCCATGCCTCTGCCTGGTTGCACCTGGTGGCCAACCGCGATGAATCCTTTGCGCGACCCAGTGCGCCCTTAGGGGCATGGCCCGAGGAGCCGGACATCATCGGTGGCCGCGACCTGGTCGCTGGTGGCAGCTGGTTCGCCGTGCACCGCCGGGGACGCTTTGCTGCCGTAACCAATGTCCGCGATCCCGCCATCGAGTCTCCACCCGACGGCCCCAGCCGAGGACATCTGGTACCCGAGGCGCTGAAGACTGACGACCTCTCGGGTTGGCTCAATGCCCTGGCGAGCAGCGAGGCCTATCGTTACGCCGGTTTTAACCTGTTAGTAGGCGATCACTCAGGCCTCTGGCATCTGCACCGCGGTCGGGGCGCCATTCAGCTAAACCGGCTGACCGCAGGCCTTCACGGCCTCTCCAATGCAAGACTCGACACGCCCTGGCCCAAGCTTACCCTTGCGCGCCAGGGGCTGGCCGACAGCCTCCTCGACGGCGACTGGCCACAATCGGCGCTGGCAGTAATGCACCAGCAATGCCTCGACATCGGCGATCAGGCACTGCCCGACACCGGGGTCGGCCTCACCCTGGAGCGCCAGCTGGCGCCGCCCTTCATTCTTGGCGAGACCTATGGCACCCGTGCCACCACTTGGCTGGAATGGCACCAGAACGGACACCTCGAGCTCAGCGAGCGCCGCTTTGGCCCGAACGCCAGCAACCTCGGCGAGACACATCTTTCGCTCTCGACAGAGCACTGGGACAGAACGCTGCAGGCGTAACCTCTCGCCGCCTTTGCCGGGCTCGTCGCTTGGTTGCGCTGCTCTGTCAGGCCGCGCAACTGAGGGCGTCTTCGCCCACTCGATAAACCGGCCTAGTCTCTGGGCGGGAGCAGGTGTGCAAGCTGCCACTCACCCAGGCGGACATTGAGGTGGATGCGCACCGCCGAAGGCGTCGACAGCGACAGGGTTTCCTTGACCAGTCCGCGGGCCGCCGGCAACGTCACGCGGCGAATGGCGGCTCGCACACGCGGTAAGCTGGGGGCATTCATCGACAGGGTATCGAAGCCCATGCCCATCAACAGCAGTGCACCGGCCGGATCCCCGGCCAGCTCGCCACAGACCGACGTCGGCACCCCAAGCGCCGAGGCTTCATCGGCCAGACGCGCTAGTGCGGACAAGACTCCTGGATGGCAAGGATCATAGAGCTCGGCCACCCGCGGGTTGTTGCGATCCACCGCCAGCAGGTACTGGGTCAGGTCATTGCTGCCGACCGAGAAGAAATCGACACGTTCGGCCAGCGCCTCGAGCTGAAAGAGCGTGGCCGGCACTTCGATCATCACGCCAATCTGCGGGCGTTCGATCAGCATGCCATCTTCTTCTAGCTCGGCCTGGGCTCGGTCGATCAGGCGCAGAGCACTGTCGACCTCCTCGACGTTGGTGATCATCGGCAGCAGGATCTGCAGGTTATCCAGGCCATGAGATGCCCGCAGCATGGCGCGCAGCTGGACCATCAACACCTCGGGGTGATCCAGCGTCACTCGGATGCCGCGCCAACCAAGGAAGGGGTTGGCCTCCTCGATGGGGAAATAGGGCAAGTCCTTGTCGCCGCCGATATCCAGGGTGCGCATCACCACCGGCAACGGCGCGAAGCTCTCGAGCTGGTCGCGATACAGCCGAGTCTGCTCCTGCTCACCGGGGAAGCGCTCGGTGATCATGAACGGCACTTCGGTACGATAGAGCCCCACCCCGCTGACACGTGGTTTGAGTGACGCTACCGCGTCCACGGCCAGACCAGTGTTGACCATCAGCTTCATGACATGAGCATCAGGCGTTTCGCTGGGCAGGTCCTGCTCGTGTTCGAGCACCTCGGCCAGAGCCTCTTCCTCGGCGATCAGGTTCTGATAGTGCCGGCCGAGCTCCTCGGCGGGACGCACGAACAGCCGGCCACGGTGCCCATCAAGTATCACCGGCGCGCCGTTGAGGCGCGTCAGCGGCAGATCGACCATGCCGAGCACTGTCGGCACGCCCATCGCCCGGGCCAGGATCGCCACATGCGAGGTACTGGAGCCGCGGATCGATACCAGGCCGGCGAGCTTGCCGCGAGGAACCTCGCCCAGAGTCGCCACGCTGATCTCGTCGCCGACCAGGATGGTACGCTCGGGATAGGTGGAGGGAGTGGACGCGCTTTCTTCCTGAAGGTGTGCCAGCACACGCCGCCCCAGATCGCGTACGTCGGCGGCGCGCTCACGCAGGTAGTTATCGTCGACTCGCTCAAGGTACTGCACATGGCGGCGCACCACGTCGGCCAGAGCGCCGGGCGCCCACTGCCCTTCGCGGATGCGCTTCTCGACCTCCTGCCCGAGCGCCGCCTCGCTGAGCATTTGCTGATAGACCTCGAACAACGCCAGCTCCTGAGCACTGATCCGGCTAGCCAGGCGTTCGCCAGTGGCACGCAGTTCATCACGCACCTTGAGAATCGCCTCCTTGAGCCTGGCGATCTCGTAGTCGATATCGGTAGGAATCAGGTCAGGAACGCTGTCCAGGTCGGCGGGAGGGGCAATCACCACGGCGTCACCGATCGCCATGCCTGGCGAAGCGGCAACCCCGGTGAACATGGCCTGACCGTCGGCCCTCACCGGACGGCTCAAGGCGCCGGTGGCCAGCGCATGGGCCAGCACCCCGCCGAGCTGGGCCGCCATGGTCACCAGGAAAGCCTCATCGCCCTCGTCGTAGCGCCGCTTGTCCTGCTGCTGCACGACCAGCACGCCAAGCATGCGGCGCTGATGGATGATCGGCACGCCGAGGAAACTCGAAAAGCGCTCTTCGCCGGTTTCTTCGAAGTAGCGAAAATGCGGATGTGCCGGGGCATCTTCCAGGTTGAGAGGCTCCTCGCGCTGACCGACAAGCCCTACCAGGCCTTCGCCCAGGGGCATGCTGACCTGCTTCACGGCACGCGAATGCAGGCCAATGGTCTCCATCAGCACCAGGCGCTCCAGCTCGACGTCGTAAAGATAGAAAGAACAGACGTCGGTGCGCATGGCCTTGCGGATGCGACGCACCATGGTCGAGAGCGCGGCATCGAGATTGCGCGCCTCGTTGACCTCTTGGACGATACGACGTAGCACGTCGAGCATGAGCGTTCTTCTTGTCATTGTCGGTTTGAATTGCAGCCGGCTTGAATGTCGGCGCCCGGCCCGGGGTCAGTCGCCCCCCAGAGCCAGTCGCTGTGCGCGGGGGGCCAACTCGCGCAGGGCGCGGCGATAGACCTCTCGCTTGAAGGGCACCACTTGCCCCAGGGGATACCAGTAGCTCACCCATCGCCAACCATCGAACTCAGGCTTGGGGGTGGTATCCATGCAGACCCGACTGTCGGTACAGCGGATCCTCAGCAAAAACCACTTCTGTTTCTGGCCGATGCATACCGGCCGTGAATGGGTTCGTATCATGCGTCGTGGCAGACGGTAGCGCAGCCACCCTCGGGTACAGGCGAGCAGTTCGACATCGGCTTCGGTGAGGCCGATCTCTTCTTCCAGCTCCCGGTACAGGGCCTGTTGCGGTGTCTCGTTGGCCTGGATGCCTCCCTGGGGAAACTGCCACGCATTCTGTCCTACCCGACGCGCCCAAAGCAGCTGGCCCTCGTGGTTGGCAATGATAATGCCAACATTGGGGCGAAAGCCGTCAGCGTCGATCACGGACATCACCTTATGAATCCAATATTGAAGCCATTCTTCCACAAAGCTGGAAAGGGCATCAATACACTTCACAGCGCCCGCCTGCAGCGGTGTTCAATGCCGAACCACTCTGCAATAATCCGCCTCTGATTCAGCTGCCTCCCGGCGACAGGTATATGCCCTGCGGCGCAAGCCCTTTTGGCGCAAACCCTGTCGTCCATCGCCAACACTACAAGGAGTGTGCCTTGAGCCTGGCCATCTTCGATCTCGACAACACCCTGATCGGCATCGACAGCGATCATGCCTGGGGAGAGTTCCTGCTCGAACAGGGCGCAGTCGACCCGATTGCCTACCGGGAGGCCAACGAACGTTTCATGCGCGACTACGAGAACGGCACGCTCGACATGCATGCCTTCCTTGAAGTCGCCCTCAAGCCGTTGGCCGAGAACACCCCCGAGCAACTGGCCGCCTGGCACCAGCAGTTCATGGCCAGCAAAATCGAGCCAGCCATACTGACGCGTGGCGAAGAACTAGTGGCACGCCACCGTACGCGGGGTGACACCCTGCTGATCATTACGGCAACCAATCGCTTCATCACCGGCCCCATCGCCGAGCGACTGGGTATCGATAACCTGATTGCCGTCGAGCCAGAAATTCACGACGGGCGCTACACCGGCCGTGTAACCGGCACGCCAAGCTATCGAGAAGGTAAGGTCGTGCGCCTTGAGCAGTGGCTCGAGGGGCGCGGCGTGACCATGGACGGCGCCTGGTTCTATAGCGACTCTCATAACGATCTGCCGCTGCTGGAACAGGTCGACCATCCGGTTGCCGTCGACCCCGACCCCAAGCTGCGCCAGCACGCCCTGGATCAGGGCTGGCGCCTCATCAGCCTGCGCTGACTCCCCCGGCGCCCCAAGGCGCGTCATTCCGCTCACGTCCATACCGCCCTGCTCGGCCATGCTTCTACTCAGTGGCCAAGCAGGGTGTTGTTGTCTGCGAACAGGCACGCAAGAAGGTCAAGCCCCGCATCGCCCCGGCCGGCACTTGCTCCCACCCTCCCGCCAGGCTTCCTTAGCCCCTGCCCAGCTTCAGATGGCACAAACCGGCATGGCATTTCGACATTTCATGGCTATGATGAATTTTATCCATTGGTGCAACGCAGCAAATATTACCAGCCGCGCCATCCGGACAACTCTTTGATTTTTATACAATAAACGACACCCTACGAACCCAAGGAATTCCTTATGGGGTTCCCCTTCAGCATAAAGTCGAGCTTTGGGATGGATTTTATTTGTCTACGAAGACGCTATAATGCGCGCAGATACTTCATGTCGACCCTGCAGACGACAGCGCCTCGCCTGCAGGCTCAGGGCCTCCGAGACTGTCTCGGAGGGTTCGTCCCGCACCAAGACAAGCGAGAGACCCCATGACTACCCCGACCTACGATGTGCTGATTGTCGGAGGCGGCGTTTCCGGCACCGCCCTGCTATATGAACTGGCCCGTTACACTGACCTCAAGGCCGTCGGTCTGGTCGAGAAGTACGATCATGTGGCGATCGTCAACTCCCATGGTCGCAACAACAGCCAGACCATTCACTGTGGCGACATCGAAACCAATTACACCCTCGACAAGGCCAAAGTGACCAAGCGGACCGCCGGCATGGTGATCAATTTCGCCACCAAGCTGACCCCGGTTAAGCGCGACAAGGTCGTCTACAAGTATCCGAAGATGGTGCTGGGCGTGGGCGACCGCGAAGTCGACTTCCTGCGCAACCGCTTCACCAAGTTCTCCGAACTCTTCCCCAACATGAGGCTGCTCGAGCGCGACGACATCGCCGAGCTCGAGCCCAAGCTGGTGGAAGGCCGTCGCCCGGAAGAGCCGATCGTGGCCATGGGCTCTACCGGCGAATATACCGCGGTCAACTACACCACCCTTTCCGAAGCCTTCGTTGAAGAAGGCCAGAAGGCCGCCGACGAGAAGGGCATGGACTTCGACGTGCACCTCTCGACCGCCGTCGAGAAGGTCCATCAGGAAGGGGATCTCTTCAAGATAGAGACGCCCAACAAGGGCACCCTCACGGCCCGCTACGTGGTGGTAAGCGCCGGCGGCCACTCGCTATTGTTCGCCCATCAGATGGGCTATGGCCTGGACAAGTCCTGCCTGCCGATGGCCGGCTCCTTCTACTTCACGCCCAAGGTGCTCAACGGCAAGGTCTACACCGTCCAGAACGAGAACCTGCCCTTCGCCGCCGTGCACGGCGACCCGGATGTACTGGTCGAGAACAAGACCCGCTTCGGCCCTACCGCCCTGATGCTGCCGCTGCTCGAGCGCTACAACGGCAAGACGTTCATCGAGTTTCTGAAGGTGCTGCGCCTGGATCAGAACGTGGTCAAGGCTTTGTGGGACCTGCTCAAGGTGCGCGACATTCGCAACTACATCTTCAAGAACTTCATGTTCGAAGTGCCGGTGCTGCGCGAGCGCCTGTTCCTCAAGGACGTGAAGAAGATCGTGCCGAGCCTGACCGTCAAGGACGTCAGCTTCGCCAAGGGCTTCGGCGGCGTTCGCCCGCAGCTGATCGACAAGGAAAAGCAGAAGCTGGTCATGGGCGAGGCCAAGATCAACCCGGGTACCGGCATCGTCTTCAACATGACACCGTCTCCCGGTGGCACCAGCTGCCTTGGCAACGCGGAGAAAGACATGTTCCTGGCTCAGGAATTCCTCGGCTTCAACATCGACACCGAGGCCTTCGAACGTGACCTGCTGACCGGCGAAGTGCCGTTGACTGAGCTGGAGCGCCCCGAGGCCACGTCGCTGATGTAATCTCACTGTCCATGACACAAGGCCCAAGACATAAGGGCCGAGGATAGCAAGTCCAGAACGCAAAACGCCCCGGTCATATGCCGGGGCGTTTTCGTTGGTGCTTGATTGTCAGCAACAGGTCTTATTCGGGACGCCTCACCTGCCATGAGTCGTGCGGCAGAGGCGCCTACACCTAGACGTCTCGATCAGGGTAAGGGCCAGGTCAGGGACTAGCTCATGACCCCATTTGGGACTGGCCTCAGGAACTCGTGACGCCGATAGAGCACTGAGCCTCTGTGGGCGGCGAGTGTGCGGCGTGCAGGCGACCAATGAGTTGATCTTCCAGATCGAACCGTGATTCCAGGCCCCGGGCCAGGCGATCCAACCAGGCCGGTAGGCGACTCAGATAGTAGTCGCAACGGCTTGGAGTTGCATAGTCGGCATCGAAGGACAGCACCAGCTCGGTGGACATCTCCAGACGCTCGAGCAACTGGTCGGCAATGGTCAGCGCCTCGTCGTCGCTGAAGGCCTTGGCCTCCTCACGCAGTTGCGGGTAAATCTCGAAATGGCCAGCGCTGATGTAGTCCATGAGCAGCTCACTGAAGCCATCGATCTGCGCTTTTTCAACCGACTCGAGAGCATCGTCGCAGTCCTTTCTGAGAGCGACGAAGCTGTTCAGCATTACCCGACGCTCCTCGAGCCATCGATCGATCAGCCGATGAACTCCCCCCCAGCGCTCCAATGCGGTTTGGCAATCTTCCAGCATAGTGGCCTCCCAAGCCCGGGCTCTATGCCCACTGACGTAACTCCGTTGTGAGCAAGACTCCGCTTCCGTGGATGGCCTGTCAATGCAAAGATGCCGCCTCTGTTGATCCAGAACAACACTTAGTCAACGCACGAGCGTTTCAAGCAGTCACTTGACGACGACGCCCGCTCAAGGCAGCGCGCAGCATGCCCAGCGGCGCCAGTGCCAGCACCAGAAAGCCGATCAGGGTCCAACCCGGCAACGACAGGCCAAGCAGGCGTCCGCCGACTTCCGCACACTCTCCGGAGCCTACCAGCACCATGCTCAACACCTTCTGGAGCGGCAGAATCTCCAGCATGTAATCAAGCCCCGGGCCACAGCTCGGCACCTCGCTGGGCGGCAGCGACTGGAGCCATAGGTGGCGGCCGGCAAGCCCTATCCCAGCCGCCACCGTGACGAGCCCCAGTAGCCCGTAGACGACTCCTCCCCATCCACGGGGCCCATGCAGCGCGGCCAGGGCAAGCACCAGAGCAGTGGCCAGCACCGCGACACGCTGGAAGATGCACAGCGGACAGGGCTCAAGCCCCATGGCGTGCTCAAGGAACAGCGCAACGCCCATCATCAGCACACAGAAACCCAGTCCTGCCAACGCAAAGCGTCGCGGCGTCCACACCTCGAGAGATCGCATCATGCGGAAAACATCCTTAAAGAGAATCAGAGACTAAGGACCTCGCCCGCTCTACATGGCGAGATGGCGAGATGGCGAGGCCCGGCCAGGGTTCAGGCCTCGCCGATGGGACGAGGTTCCCGCGCCCGGGCGAAATAGTGAGCCAGAAAGTCGTCGAAGTTCTCCACGTCAGCTGCCTCGATGTCGCCCTGCTGCTGCAGGGAGGTCTCGCGAAGCTCTTCAAGCAGCGCATCACGGGCGCGATCCATCGGCTCGGCGCGCCAGGCCTCAGCCTGCTCCCTGGCAAGCGCCAGGGTCGCCTCGACGAAGTCTTCGTCGTTGTCGCGCAGTCGAGCCGCCAACTGCCCGGAAGGCGTCAAGCGCGGGTCATCGAGACGCGGTTCCAGTGCGTTCAGCGCCTGGGCATGTGCTTCGCCACCTTCGATGATATCGAGCAATTCGGCCACGCCCCTGAGCTCCGAGAAGATCGTGTGGCCGCGCTCGGCAAGACGCTGAGACTGGCCGTCGATGGTCAGGCACAGCTCGGGGTCACGGCCGCGCTCGACAACGAGCCGGCGATTGTCGTCGAGCCGATCGCACTCCTCATCGGAAATCCACGGGCTTTCAGTAAGCAGGCACCACAGCAGGAAGGTATCGAGGAAGCGCATCTGCGTCTCGTCCAGGCCCAGCGCCATGAAGGGGTTGAGGTCGAGACAGCGCACCTCGATGTACTCGACGCCACGCGCCTCCAGGGCCTGGGTCGGGGTCTCGTCGTGGCGCGCCACCCGCTTAGGGCGAATGTCGCTGTAGTACTCATTTTCGATCTGCAGGATATTGGCATTCAGCTGCCGCCATTCCCCGTCTTCCTTGACGCCCTTCTCCTGATAGGCCGGCCAGGGGGTCGAGATGGCATGGCGAAGCGTGCCGACATAGTTCGACAGCGAGTTGAAGCAGATTTTGAGCTGCTCCTGCACCTTATTCTGGTAACCCAGATCGGACATGCGAAGCGTCGTGGCATAGTCGGACAACAGCGTATGGCGGCCATGACGGTGGAGCTTGTCGGAGGCAAGCCGGCCCTCGAGGAAGCTCTCATCGATGGCAGGCGACGCACCGAACAGATACATCAAGAGCCAGCTATTGCGACGGAAATGCCGGATCAGCCCGAAATAACGCAGCGACCGATAATCACCCTCGGTGTCACGACCCGCCTGGCGGTCGAGTTCCTTGAGCAGCGGCCAGAGGTTGTCCGGCACCGAGACGTTATAGTGCAGTCCGGCGATGGCCTGCATGATGCGCCCATAGCGCACATCCAAGCCCTTGCGATAGACATGCTTCATGGTGCCGACGTTGGAGTCACCATAGTCAGCGATTGGCACACTATCGTTGCCATTGAGCCGTGAGGGCATACTGGCTGGCCAGATTAGCTCTTCGCCCAGATAGCGATAGCTATAGCGATGCAAGTCACCAAGAAACGCCAGTGCATCCGCCGGCCGACAATGCACCGGTGTGATGTACTCGAGCAGCGCCTCGGAGTAATCGGTGGTGATGTACGGATGCGTCAGCTTCGACCCCAGGCGACGGGGATGTGGCGTCGCGGCAATCATGCCGTGGGCATCGGCGCGCAGGCCCTCTTTCTCGATACCACGACGCAGTCGGCCGATCAGCCCTTTGCGGGCAGGCCCCTTGAGACGGGAGAGGACGGTGGCGAGTTGCTCGGACAAGGTGAACACCCCATGTCATGGAAGGGCGGGGCCAGGCCCCTCTCTTCGCTCTTGAAAACGGGGCGAGCGCCATAGTCGTGACGCTCGCACGAAACGGGTTCCCACAATCGGGATCTCAAACAAATAATTATGCGGCCTCGACGGCGGCTTTCAAGGCGCCGTCAGCAGGCCATCACTTGGTCTTGTGCTTGGCCTGCAGCAGGGCCGCACCCAGCGCGCCCACCGACTGGTCGCTCCGCGGGGCTTCACCGCCCTGGCGGCGCGGCTTACGGTCACGAGCGCTGCCGCGCCGCGACTCTCCGCCACGTCCTCCGCTGCTTTCGGCTTCGGGCGCTTCGGGCTCGTCGTCCAGCCGCATCGACAGGCCGATGCGCTTGCGCGGAATATCCACTGCCATCACCTTGACCCGCACGATGTCGCCGGCCTTGACCACGCTGCGCGGGTCCTCGACGAAGCTGTGCGACAGCGCCGAGATATGCACCAGGCCATCCTGGTGGACACCGATGTCGACGAAGGCGCCGAAGTGAGTGACGTTGGTCACACTGCCCTCGAGCAACATGCCGGGCTCGAGATCCTTCAGGGTCTCGACGCCCTCCCGGAACTCAGCGGCCTTGAACTCCGGACGTGGATCGCGGCCCGGCTTGTCGAGTTCCTTCAGGATATCGCTGATGGTGGGCACACCGAAGCGCTCATCGGCATGGTCGGCGGGCTTGATCGCCTTGAGAGTGGCGCTGTCGCCGATCAGGCTCGCCACCTCGCGGCGACCGGCCTTGGCGATGCGCTCGACCAGCGGATAGGCCTCCGGGTGCACGGCGCTGGCATCCAGCGGATTGTTGCCGTTCATGATGCGCAGGAAGCCGGCACACTGCTCGAAGGTCTTCGGCCCCAGGCGACTGACCTCGAGCAGCGCCTGGCGGCTCGAAAAGGCACCTTCGGCGTTGCGGCGGGCGACGATGTTCTCGGCAAGCCCCGGGTTGAGCCCCGAGACCCGGGAAAGCAGCGCGCTGGAGGCCATGTTGAGATCCACGCCCACGGCGTTGACACAGTCCTCGATCACCGCCTCGAGGCTTCTGGACAGCTGCACCTGGGAGACGTCGTGCTGATACTGGCCGACGCCGATCGACTTGGGCTCGATCTTGACCAGTTCCGCCAGCGGGTCCTGCAGCCGACGGGCGATCGAGACGGCACCGCGGATGGTGACGTCAAGATCGGGGAACTCCCGCGCCGCATACTCGGAGGCGGAATAGACCGAGGCGCCGGCCTCGCTGACCATCACCTTGCTGATCTTGCGACCACCCTGGCCGCCCAGACGACTTATCAGCTCACCGGCCAGCTTGTCGCTTTCGCGGCTGGCCGTGCCGTTGCCTACCGCGATCAGCGCCACACCGTGTTTCTCGACCAGCTTGCCAAGCACCGCAAGCGCCTCATCCCAGCGGTTCTGGGGCGCGTGGGGGTAGATGGTGGCATGCTCGAGGAACTGGCCGGTGGCGTCAACCACCGCGACCTTGCAGCCCGTCCGCAGCCCAGGGTCGAGGGCCAGCGTGGCCTTCGGGCCCGCGGGTGCCGCCAGCAGCAGATCCTTCAGGTTAGCGGCGAAGACATTGATGGCCTCGAGCTCGGCGCGCTCGCGCAGCCGGCCCATCAGCTCGGTCTCAAGATGGGTGTAGAGCTTGACCCGCCAGGTCCAGCGGACCACCTCGCGCAGCCAGCGATCGGCTGGGCGGCCATGGTCCTGAATACCGGCCTGGCGGGCAATAGCCACTTCGGCCGGGTGTACCGGCGCTTCGTCCTCGCCGGGTAGCTTGAGGGCCAGCGCCAGCACCCCCTCGTTGCGGCCACGGAACATCGCCAGGGCACGGTGCGATGGCACCTTGGCCAGCCGCTCGTCATGCTCGAAGTAGTCGGAGAACTTGGCGCCCTCCTCGGCCTTGCCCTCGATCAGGCGGGCGCTGAGCTCGCCCTCCTCCCAGAATCGCTCGCGCAGCCGCCCGACCAGCTCGGCATCCTCGGCGAAGCGCTCCATGAGAATCTGCTTGGCACCGTCGAGAGCCGCCTTGGCGTCCTCGATGGCCGGGGTATCGCCCTCAGCGGCGCGCAGGTAGCCCTGAGCTTCCTGCTGGGGATCAAGAGAAGGATCGGCAAGCAGCGCATCCGCCAGCGGCTCCAGGCCAGCCTCACGGGCGATCTGTGCCTTGGTGCGGCGCTTCTTGCGATAGGGCAGGTAAAGATCTTCAAGTCGCTGCTTGGTGTCGGCATCGCGAATCTGCTTGGCGAGAGTGGGGTCGAGCTTGCCCTGCTCGTCAATGGCGGCAAGCACCGCCTCGCGGCGCTCTTCGAGCTCGCGACAGTAACGCAGACGCTCATCGAGCTGGCGCAGTTGGGTGTCGTCCAGCCCGCCGGTGACTTCCTTGCGGTAGCGGGAGATGAAGGGCACGCTGGCCCCGCCGTCGAGCAGCTCCACCGTGGCCGCCACCTGCTGGGGGCGAACGGCGAGTTCTTCGGCGAGGCGAGCATTGATCTTGGCTTGTGCGTCCATGGAGTCCTTGACGTTCGACCGACGAAAGATCGCGACAAGGTACCATAAACGCTTGGACATCGCTGGTATCCCAGCAGCGCCCCAAGTCGCCCGTCTCCGTGTGGCACCTGTCGGCGCAAGCTGTCCTCAAGGCGGCTCGGCGCCGGCCGATAAGAAGACCATGTGGACCTGACTTTCCACATGCCCCTTCCTCTGTCGGCTCAGGATACAAAAGCCCATGTTAGAGCAATTGAATAAGATAAGCGTTAAATACGCTATTGCCTTCATCGGCGTGGCACTGTCGTTGATCGCTGTCGTCACGGTCGACTTCCTCCTGGTCAATACCGTCAAGGAACGAATGACCGAATTCAGCAGCACCTTTAACAACGCAACATCCAATGTTCTCAACGCCGACCGCGACCTCTATCAGGCGCATGTCGCCATCCTGGAATACCTGGGCGAGGAGCCGGGCACCACTTCAGCCAAGGCCCAGCTCGACGATTATCGCGAAAATGCCCAGCAGGCCTATGACCGGATGCAGAACTTCCAGCAACTGCTGGCCGACTACCCCAGTATCACAGCCAAGCTGAATGGATTCGAGCAGCTCTATACCGACTGGCGCAGTCAGACTGACCAGGTCATTTCCCTGCACGACAACGGCCGACGGGATGATGCAGATGTCCACTTCGAAGGTCCCATGAGCCAGGCCTTTGGCGCCCTGCGCAACGTCTATGATATCGGGGGCGAGGCAGTCGCCGACAAGACCCAAGCGCTTGAAGCGGCCACCCTCGAGAAGGTCCAAGCTCAGCAATATGCGGTCACTCTATTTACATTGGTGGTGGCCATCGTCGCCATCGCCATCGCCCTGGGGGGACCACTGATGATGTCCAGGGCGATCCGCCAGATCACACATCGCATCAAAGAGATTGCCGAAGGCGATGGCGACCTGACCGCGCGCATCCAGTCAAAGCGCAGAGACGAAATTGGCGAACTCGCCTCTCAATTCAATGTCTTCGTTACGCGCATCGACCGGACCCTACAAGCTGTTCGCGCCAGCACCCATAGCGTACAACATGCCTCCGATGAGATCGCCAAGGGCAGCCAGGATCTGGCCTCGCGCAGCCAGCAAGCGGCCTCCAATCTGCAGGAGACATCGGCCTCCATGGAGGAGATCACATCCACAGTAAGCAACACCGCCGACGCAGCACAGCAGGCCAATCAGCTGGTACAGTCGACGTCGAACGTCGCCCATGAGGGTCAGCTGGCGATGAGCCAAGTCGAGCAGACCATGGACGACATCAGCGCCTCGTCGGCCCAGATCAAGGACATCATTGCCCTCATCGATGGGATAGCTTTCCAGACCAACATCCTGGCACTCAATGCCTCAGTCGAAGCGGCGCGCGCCGGCGAGCACGGTCGTGGCTTCGCCGTTGTGGCCCAGGAAGTACGCACGCTGGCCGGTCGTTCCAGCGATGCGTCTCAGAGCATCCGCGAACTGATCGACACGTCGGTCACACGCACTCAGTTCGGTGCCGACTTGGTAAAAAGAACGGGCAAGACCATGGAGGAGATCGTCAAGAGCATCAGCCGCGTCACCGACGTTATCGGCGACATCAGCGCCGGCGCGAAGGAACAGAGCCTAGGCATTGGCCAAGTCAACACGGCAGTGAGCGAACTCGACGCCATGACCCAGCAGAACGCGTCCATGGTTGAACAGACCAATGCCGCCGCGTCCGGAATGCAAGAGCAAGCGGAGCGTCTCAACGAACTGCTCGCCTCGTTCCGGTTGGGCAATGATCTGAGCGAAAGCTTGCCTTCCCCCTCAGCCACCGGCGCCGGCACAACACACGCTTCCGCCCAGACTTCCCACGCCCAGACTTCCCACGCCCAGGCCGCCCCCGCCCGGACAACCCGAACGTCATCACCCACGCCGTCCAGAGCACCGGCCGAGGAATGGGAGGAGTTCTAGACACACGCGTAACCTGAAGAAAGACGGCCAGAGCAATTGCTCTGGCCGTCTTGTTTCTTGTCCATGCTGCACGCTAGCCGGATCAGGCAGCCACGAAGGTCAGCGCCAGGCCATTGTTACACCAGCGCAGGCCGGTGGGCTCTGGCCCGTCCTCAAATACGTGCCCCTGGTGCCCACCGCAGCGCGCGCAATGATACTCGGTGCGCGGCCAGATCGACGAGTAGTCGACCTCGGTCAACAGGTGGCCTTCCACGTGGGTGAAGAAGCTCGGCCAGCCGGTGCCGGAGTCGTACTTCATGTCACTCTTGAAGAGCAGCAACTCGCAGCCCGCACAGCGGAACTCCCCTTTTCGGGTTTCCTTGTCCAAGGGGCTCGAATGCGCAGGCTCGGTACCCGCCTCGCGCAGCACGTTGAACTGCGCTTCGCTAAGCCGCTCACGCCACTGCGCCTCGCTGAGTTCAAGCACCTCGATTCCCGCGGCGCGCTCCAGGTCCAGCTTGGGCCGGGCACTGGCCAGTGCGGGAAACAGGCTTGCTATGCCGCCGGCGCCAAGCAGACCGATAAAGTGTCGACGTTGCATTACTACCTCCACTGATGGCACCGGTTCATCCAACATGGCGACGGTGCGCCAGGAAGCCCCGGTACTTAAGTTCAGGTGCCTGGATATAAGCAAGCACTTGAATACAGGTATCCGAATACAGCTGCCTGAAAGGCGACGCCCACAAAAAAGGGAAGCCGCAGCCTCCCTTCTCTGACTCTTGATCGGCGCCGGGGTTCGCCCCTGTGCGCTAACGTTTACGCCTAAAGGCGCTTACGTCAGTTGCGGACCGGCCTGCACGATCGCCTCGTCGACGCCGGCAAACTTCTTGAAGTTGTCGACGAACTTGGCCACCAGGTCCTTCATGTGGCGATCATAGGCGGCGCGATCTTCCCAGGTCTCGCGCGGATCGAGCAGGCTCGAGTCGACGCCCGGCACGGCCATCGGCACCTCGAGGTTCAGGCCCTCGACGGTGCGGGTCTCGACGTCGCGCAGCACGCCGGACTGAATGGCGCCAATGATGCCGCGGGTGGTGGGGATCGCGAAGCGCGAGCCGCCTTCGCCATAAGCACCGCCAGTCCAGCCGGTGTTGACCAGGTAGACGCGCGCATCATTCTCTTCGACGCGCTTGATCAGCAGATCGGCGTACTCGCGGGCCGGGCGCGGGAAGAAAGGCGCACCGAAGCAGGTTGAGAATGTCGCTTCCAGGCCTGCCGAAGAGCCCATCTCGGTGGAGCCGACCTTGGCGGTGTAGCCGGACAGGAAATGATAGGCCGCGGCTTCCTTGGACAGCACCGATACCGGCGGCAGTACGCCAGACATATCGCAGGTCAGGAAGATGATGGCGTTGGGTTCGCCGGCCCGATTCTCCGGCACGCGCTTCTCGATGTGCTCGAGCGGATAGGCGGCACGCGAGTTCTGGGTCAGGCTGTCATCGGCATAGTCCGGGCTGCGACGGTCATCGAGCACCACATTCTCGAGCACCGCGCCGAACTGGATGGCCTGCCAGATCACCGGCTCGTTCTTCTCGGACAGGTCGATGCACTTGGCGTAGCAGCCGCCCTCGATGTTGAACACCGTGCCCTTGCCCCAGCCATGCTCATCGTCGCCGATCAGGTAGCGTGCCGGGTCGGCTGACAGCGTGGTCTTGCCGGTGCCGGACAGGCCAAAGAACAGGGTGGTCTCGCCGTCTTCACCGACGTTGGCGCTACAGTGCATCGGCAACACGTCATGAGCCGGCAGCAGGAAATTCTGCACCGAGAACATGGCTTTCTTCATTTCGCCGGCGTAGTGCATGCCGGCGATCAGCACCCGACGACCGGCGAAATCCAGGATCACCGCCGCTTCGGAGTTGGTGCCGTCGCGGGCCGGGTCGCAGGCAAAATGAGCGGCATTGAGGATGGTCCACTCGTCCTTGGTGGCCGGATTATAGCCCTCTGGACGCACGAACATGGTGCGACCGAAGAGGTTCTGCCAGGCCGTCTCGGTGGTCATGCGCACCGGCAGGTAGTACTGCGGATCGGCCCCCACGTGCAGCTCAGAGAAGAAGCTGTCGCGCTCGCCCAGGTAAGTCTCGACCCGCTGCCACAGCGCCTCGAAGGCGGCCGCATCGAAGGGACGGTTGACGCTGCCCCAGTCGATCTGGCTGCTGGTCGACGGCTCCTCAACGATAAAGCGATCCGCCGGTGAGCGCCCCGTGCGCGCCCCGGTGTTCACTACCAGGGCGCCGTTGTCGGCCAGTCGCCCTTCGCCGCGAAGCAGGGCATGCTCGACCAGCTCAGCGCTGCTCAAGTTGGTGAATTGCTGATGGCTGGCGGTCGCGTCGACGCGTGGGACGGCTTGGTTCGTGGTCATTTAGGTGTCCTGGGCCCGAAGGCACTTCTCTCTCGATGGCCGGCGCGTCATGACGCGCCCTCTGTGTTCGCGCCGGCGCCGGTGACAGGTGGGCCTGTTCTTTTGGGGAAACGGCGCCGGGCGGCTCGAATGGTCGAGCATTATGGCAAAAAGGGACGCGTGGGAAAACGCCCCGTTTCGCTATCGTTCGTGTAGTTTTTCTACTACATAGAAGCACTTATCCGACGATGGCGCGCATCGCTCAGTGAAGGGTCGGCGAAGGCGCGTCAGGCGACTCGATCAGCGCTTCGATTTCCGCAGCACCAAAATGATAGCGGGTATGGCAGAAGTGGCACTGGGTGTCGACGGCCTGCTGCTCCTCGAGGATGCTGCGCAGCTCCGCCTCACCCAGATTGTGGAGTGCCCGGGCGATGCGTTCCCGCGAGCAGCTGCAGGCGAAATACAAGGGTTTGGGATCGAAGACCCGCACGGTTTCCTCATGGTAGAGCCGATGCAGAAGCTCACGCTGCTCGAGGCCGAGCAGTTCTTCATCCTTGAGGGTGCTGGCCAGATGCACGGAGCGTTCCCAGGCGTCCTGGTCCTGGTTCTGGCTCTCGTCGGGCAGGCGTTGCAGCAAGAGCCCACCGGCCCGATGCTGCTCGGCATCCGCCGCCAGCCAGAGCTTGGTCGGCAACTGTTCAGAGCGGGCGAAGTAATCTTCCAGGCAGCCGGCCAGGCTGTCTTCGCTAAGCTCGACGATGCCCTGATAGCGGTTGCCCTCTTTCGGGTCGAGGGTGATCACGATGCGGCCATCGCCCAGCAGCTCGCGGAAGCCGGCGCCGTCATCGGGCAGGGACTGATCCTCGGCCAGGCGCGCGATGCCCCGTAGCTCACCACCGGGGTTGGACTCGGCCATCAGCAGGCCCAGCGGCCCGTTACCGCGCACCTCGAGGCTCAGGGTGCCGTCGAGCTTGACGGTCTCGGTGAGCAGCGCAGCGGCGCTCAGCAGTTCGCCCAGCAGCCGGGCAACCGGCGCTGGGTAGGTTTGGGTATCGAGCACCGCCGCATAAGCAGCGTCGAGGGTCATCAGCTCGCCGCGAACGTTGGTGTCGTCGAGCAGGAAGCGTTGGATCTGGTCGGTCATGTGAAGATTTCCGGTAACGTCGAATCTGGGGAATGCGGGCTCTGCAGAGCGCTGTCGGCGCCTAGTCGCCCGAGTCACGCATGAAGCGCTTGATCTCGCGCCGATCGCGCCGGTCGGGCCGCTTGAGGGGGTGCTGCATGGCCTGGTTGGCCAGACGACGCTGCTCGGCTTCCTTAGTACGGCGCGCGACGCTCTCCTCGGTCTCGCGGTACAGGGTGCGCGCCTCCGGGGCGCCGCGTCTCTGGCCAGAGAGCTCAAGCACCTCGACTTCGTAGGTGTCGAAGCCCTGCGGTACGCGAACCAGGGCGCCCACCTCCACCGTCTTGCTGGTCTTCGCGCGGCCACCGTTGTAGTGCACCTTGCCGCCCTCGACCGCCTTCTTGGCGAGCTGGCGGGTCTTGAAAAAGCGCGCCGCCCACAGCCACTTGTCGAGTCGTACGTCGCCCATGCTTACCCCTCCTCGTCTTGCTGATCGCCGGGCCGCTCGTTTGGCAGGATGCTCGCGAAGCGATCCAGGGCGATAAACTCCTCGAGATCGCGTTCCGGGCGTCGGCTGTCGGGCTGCTTGATGCCCAGCAAATGGCGGATGCCGAACTCACGAGCGCTCTCGAGCACCGCCGGATTATCATCGATAAAGAGCGTCCGGGCGGGATCGAAGGGCTCGATGTCCTGCAGGGCGAACCAGAATTCCTGCGCCTCCTTGGGAACGCCGACATCCGCCGAGGAGACAATGGCATCGAGGAAATCCTCGAGCCCCGTCAGCGGCAGCTTCAGCGCCAGGCTCTCGCGGTCGGCATTGGTCGCCAGCACCACCCGCGGATGGGCATGCTTGAGCCAGGTAAGAAAGTCCAGAGCGTCGCTACGCAGACCGATCAGGTGCTGCACCTCACGCTTCAGGGCGACAATATCGACGCCCAGTTCGCGGCTCCAGTAGGCCAGGCTGTACCAGTTGAGAGTGCCCTGCTCCGAGATGATGCGCGAGCGGATTTCCTCCTGGCTGGCGGCATCCAGGCGGTGCAACTCGACATAGCGGCGTGGCAGGTGCTCAAGCCAGAAGTGGCTGTCGAAATGCAAGTCCAGCAGGGTACCGTCCATGTCCAGCAACACGGTATCGATGGCGCGCCAGTCGATCATCGGCCAAGGGCTCCGCAGCAATGAATAGAGTGCTATTGTACCCCTTCATGCCATCGCTGCCCACGGAGCCCCCATGCCACAAGACGCCGACTGGCCACAGAAACCCCGCACCCTGGCACGCCGCGAGGTGGCCAGGAGCCGACTGTTCGCCATCGAGGAAATGGAGCTGCGGTTTGCCAACGGCGCCGAGCGCACCTTCGAGCGCCTGATGCCACGCGGCAACGGCGTGGGCGCGGTGATGATCGTGGCCATGCCCGACCCCGAGCATGTGCTGCTGATTCGCGAGTATGCCGCCGGATTCGACGACTACGTGCTGACGCTGCCCAAGGGGGTGGTCGACCCCGGCGAGGATATCGTCGGTGCGGCCAATCGCGAGCTGATGGAGGAATGCGGATTCGGCGCCCATCGCCTGGAACCGCTGGTGGAGCTGTCGCTGGCGCCCAACTACATGCATCACCGCATGCAGGTGATGCTGGCAAGCGACCTTTACCCCCAGCGCCTGCCCGGCGACGAGCCGGAGCCGCTGATCGTCGAGACTCACGCCATCGAATCACTACCGAGCCTGCTCGCCCGTGAAGACTTCCACGAGGCCCGCGCCATCGCCGCGCTCTACATCGCCAGAGACCGGCTGCGCGAGGCCAGCCCGTCGATGGATCTCTGGTAGCCCTGGCTTCACAGGGCGGCGACGGCTGCCCGCAGACTAGCGCTGGCGCATGCCATTGCCCTCGCGCAACTTGACCCAGCGCTGCTGGCGATAGCTGTCGAGGCCGGCCTCCAGCAGCGTCATCACCTTGATCGCCGAACCAGCATCGACAGGATTCGCCGCCTGACCCGCCAGCGCATCGGCAATGCCCTGATAGTAGGCCAGGTAGTCACCGGGCAGCGTCGGATGCTCCCGGGAAACCAGTTCCTGCGACGCTTCGTCCCAGGTCCGCAAGGTGCCGCGGTTCGTATCGACACCCCACTCTGGCCCCGGCGTATCGCCGGCCTTGAGGCGATCTTCCTGGGGGTCGAGGCCATACTTCACATAGCTGCCCTTCGTGCCGTGGGCGGCGAAGCGTGGCGTCGGCTCGGCGATCAGCGCACTGGCCTTGAGCGTCACGCGGCGCTCGTCGTAATCGAGCAGGGCCACGAAGTCATCATCGGTCTGGGCACCGTCACGACTCACCGCCAGGTCGAGCAGAATGCCCCGCGGCATGCCAAACAGCTCCAGCGCCTGGTCGAGAAGGTGCGGCCCCAGGTCATACCAGATGCCACCGCCGGGCTGGGCCTGTTCCCGCCAGCGATCGCGCACCTCGGGGCGAAAGCGATCGAAGCGTGATTCAAGTGAGACCAGACGACCGAGCTCGCCAGCATCCAGCAGCGCCTTGAGGGTCAGATAATCGCTGTCCCAGCGGCGGTTGTGGAATACCGACAGCAGCCGATCGCTCTCTTCGGCCAGACCGCGCAGCACCTTCGCCTCTGACAGGGTCACCGTGAAAGGCTTGTCGACGACCACGTGCTTACCGGCAGCGAGTGCTGCCTTGGCCAGCGGAAAGTGGCTCTGATTGGGCGTCGGAATCACCACCAGGTCGATGTCACTGCGCGAAAACAGCGCCTGGGGCTTAGCCTCCACGTCCATCTCGGGCAGCCTTGCGTGCACCTTGTCGGCGTCACTCGAGGAAATCGCCACCAGTTCGAGATTGGGCGTGGCCTGGATCAATGGCACGTGAAAGGTCTGGCTGGCAAAGCCGAAGCCCACCACGCCGACCGTAAACTTCTGCTTCATCGAGGATCCTTGAGGTATGTCGAGAAGATAAGGGCCCTCATGGGCCTGAAGATGTCGCGACCTATAGAGCTGTCGCGCCCATGCATATCATCAAACGGTCAGAGAAACGTCATATCGACCTTGGTCGAGTCAACCATACTGAAGTGTGGCTGTTCTGTTCCACCATGGTGGTTGCCCATGATCGAGGGAGGTTGATTTGATGTGTTACAGCGAAGAAAGTCTTGCACAGCTGATGCTGTGGTATGAACTGGAATGTGAACTGTATGCGCCACTCAATGAGGAAGAGAAGATTCTCGAGGCGGCGTAGGCGCCCCCTGGCGGCGAAAAAGCCAGGAACTGCCGGATTTCATTGAGGCCCGCGCCGAAAGGCGCGGGCCTTATCACTGATGTCAAGCGCATTGATGATTCGCGAGCGCCTCAGTCCAGCTTGTCGAGATCGCGCACCGCGCCCTTGTCGGCGGAGGTTGCCAGCAGCGCATAGGCCTTCAGTGCCGCCGACACCTTGCGAACGCGCTCGATGGCAGGCTTCCAGGCCTGTTTGCCGCGCGCCTCCATCGCCTCGCGACGCGACGCCAGGGTGGCGTCATCCAGCAGCACGTCGATGCGGCGATTGGGGATGTCGATGCGAATGCGATCGCCCTGCTCGACCAGGCCAATGGCACCGCCAGCGGCCGCCTCCGGCGAGACGTGGCCGATGGAGAGTCCCGACGTACCCCCAGAGAAGCGCCCGTCGGTCAGCAGCGCGCAGGCCTTGCCCAGCCCCTTGGACTTCAGATACGAGGTCGGATAGAGCATCTCCTGCATGCCCGGGCCGCCCTTCGGGCCCTCGTAGCGGATCACCACCACATCGCCCTCGCTGACCTTGTCGGCAAGGATGTGCTCGACCGCCTGATCCTGTGACTCGACCACATGGGCGCGGCCCTCGAAGACCAGAATGGCGTCATCGACGCCGGCGGTCTTCACCACGCAGCCATCGACGGCGATGTTGCCCTTGAGCACCGCAAGCCCGCCCTGGGTAGAGAAGGCATGGGCCAGATCGCGAATGCAGCCGGTGGCACGATCACCGTCCAGGCTCGGCCAGCGGGCACTCTGGGAAAACGCGGTCTGGGTGGGAATACCGCCGGGGCCGGCGCGGAAGAACTCCACCACCTCGGGGCTCGGTGAGCGCATGATGTCCCACTCATCGAGTGCCGCGGCCAGGCTATCGCCATAGACGGTCGGCACCCGGGTATCCAGCACGCCGGCCCGGTCCAGCTCGCCGAGGATCGCCATGATGCCGCCGGCCCGATGCACGTCCTCGATGTGATACTTCTGGGTGTTGGGCGCGACCTTGCACAGCTGCGGCACTTCCCTGGACAGCCGATCGATGTCGTCCATGGTGAAGTCGACCTCGGCCTCCTGCGCTGCGGCCAGCAGGTGCAGGATGGTGTTGGTGGAGCCGCCCATGGCGATATCCAGGGTCATGGCGTTCTTGAACGCCGCCTTGGCACCGATGGCGCGGGGCAGCAGATGTGCCTCGTCGCCCTCGTAGTAGCGCTTGGCCAGCTCGACGATGCGATGCCCGGCAGTCTCGAACAGCCGCCGGCGATCGGCGTGGGTGGCCAGCACCGTGCCGTTGCCGGGTAACGCCAGACCCAGAGCCTCGGTCAGGCAGTTCATCGAGTTGGCGGTGAACATGCCCGAGCAGCTGCCACAGGTCGGGCAGGCGCTGCGCTCGACTTCGTTCAGCGTCTCGTCGTCAACGCTATCGTCGGCGGCCATGACCATCGCATCGACCAGATCCAGGCCGTGATCCAGCAGCTTGGTCTTGCCGGCTTCCATGGGCCCGCCGGAGACGAAGATCACCGGCACGTTGAGGCGCATGGCGGCCATCAGCATGCCCGGCGTGATCTTGTCGCAGTTGGAGATACACACCAGGGCATCGGCGCAGTGGGCGTTGACCATGTACTCGACGCTGTCGGCGATGATGTCGCGACTCGGCAAGGAATAGAGCATGCCGTCATGACCCATGGCGATGCCGTCATCCACCGCGATGGTATTGAATTCCTTGGCCACGCCCCCGGCCTTCTCGATCTCGCGAGCCACCAGTTGACCCATGTCCTTGAGATGCACATGGCCCGGCACGAACTGGGTGAAGGAATTGGCGACGGCGATGATCGGCTTGTGGAAGTCGTCGTCCTTCATTCCGGTGGCGCGCCACAGGGCCCGGGCGCCGGCCATGTTGCGACCGGCGGTGGTGGTGCGAGAGCGATATTCGGGCATGCGATCCTCTGTCTTCTTGCGCGTCTCGTGTCTCGAGACGTCGTTTTCGTCGTCCTGGCGCCACGGTCGTTGCCGGGCGCTCGGTGTCCAGTGAACCGACGATTCTTACATGAGCCCGGTTGGCATGGAAGCGCCCGCCCCTTCCCGCAGCGCTCTCCGCCACATTCTCCGCTGCACTTCTCCGTAACGCTCTCAGCAACGCTCTCAAGACGCTCTCAACGACGCTCGCCGCGACGCCCTGGGCAACGACGGCCTTCGACGGGCGCTACACCGCCACCAGGCGGCCACCCAGCAACTGCAGACGACGCTGGGCCAGAGCGTCGACGTCTTCCGGATCGTGACTGACCAGCAGCACCGCGACACCCGCCGCCTGCTGGCGGCGCACCAGGTCCCAGAGCGCCTCGCGATTACCGCGATCCAGGCCGCTGAAGGGCTCATCGAGCAGCAGCACGCGGGTCTCGCGCAGCAGCGAGCGCAAGAGCGCCACCCGCTGCTGCTGGCCGCCAGAGAGCTCGCCGGGTAACCGATCATGCAGTCCGTCCAAGCCGACCTCGGCGAGGCCATCGAGGATGCGACCACGCTGGGCCTCCGAGAGGCGCAGGTCCGAAGCTAGCCCCAGGCCGACGTTGATCCAGACCGGCAGATGTTCGAAAAGGTTGTGATCCTGAAAAACCGTGGTCATGCCCCGGGCCCAGGGCGGTTGCTCGATCAGGTTTTCGCCTATCTCCTCGTTCAGGCCCTTGGTCAGGCGCTCGCCCTGCCCCTCGCTCAACCATGAGAGCCGGCCATCGCTTGGGGTAAGAAACCCCGCCAACAGATTAAGCAGGGTGCTCTTGCCCGCCCCGGAGGGCCCGGATACGGCCAGGCACTCCCCCGGCGCCAGACGGAAGGTGAAGGCGAAGTCCGGGGTCTCGCCCGGATCGCAGCGGCTGAAGTGAAAACTCAGGTGATCGGCGGAAAGCATCAGGGCTCCGGGCGGTCCGCGTGAGGCTTACGGGAATGAGGTCTATGCGGATAAGGAAATGGATAGCGCGGCAGGCGACGCGTCAGCCAGGACAAGAGCACGAACAGCGCCGCCACCGTTGTCAGCAGCACCAGCGCTGTGGCCGCGGCGGTCTGCCAGCGGTAGCTGCCGAGCTGCTGGTAGAGCAGCATCGGTAGCGTCGGCGCCGAGGGGCTGCCGAACAGGGCGATAACGCTGAAGTCCCCAAGCGACAGGGTCATCGCATACG